>Ga0255345_1000084_pt1 | contig 154597 bp, 142 predicted proteins | sample wastewater_treat_6_FD_192415 | JGI IMG/M metagenome (GOLD analysis project Ga0255345, IMG submission 192415) | Wastewater microbial communities from Lulu Island WWTP, Vancouver, Canada - plant20 | ecosystem: Engineered > WWTP > Wastewater > Unclassified | place: Canada: Vancouver, British...
CATCGGCGAAGATAAAGATACAATTACCACCGAGAGGGATATAAAATTCACGCCGAGAAAGGTCGGCAACTACACGATAACCGTCAAGGCGAAGGACAAAGTCTTCGAAGGACGAGAAAGAGAGATAGCGAGTAAGACGGGTAAAAAAGAGGATGAGATTGGAACCGACACGAGGGAATTCAAGGTAATGGTGAAGGAGAATGGCTTCGTAATAAACGCCTCCTTGATAAACGCGGAAAGTGAATCAATATACACAGTGCAAAGCAACGAAGAACAACAGAAAAACAGCGATCCTAAAGTAGCCACCCGCGACGGCAAGACAGTCCCCTACGATGGCAAGATGAGGATCACTATCTCAGGCAAGGGAGAACAATATTCTCTTACGATAAAGAGCGAGCAACTGTCTGAGATCAACAACACTTTAACACTCGAGAAAGATAAGACCCATGAAATATCTTTCTATGCTAACGACCTTGCAGAAAAGGTTAAGGGGCTTAATGGAACACCCATAAATATAACGATTACGGCCCAAAATGATGCCGGTGAGAGCGAAACCCTGACCATGAAGAATATCACCTTTGACAAGGACCCGTGCGCAGATGAATCCATGGGTGTGGAATTATCACCGGGAGATCATCCGGATAATTACTTCTCGATAGAAAGAGGGAGCGATTCTAAGCCCGTAGTCTCCCTCTCGGTGAAGGGCGGAAAAGGGCCATTCTACTGGAAGATACCGACTGAGATGAAAGAGAATTTGGATGGTGTAGAAACTGACGTTAAAGTTGTTCCCTTAGTTAATACAGACCTTACTGATGGAACTCCGTATGTAGACCTGAACGGTTTTTGGGGAGAGTATGGCTCAGAAAATAGGCCTGCCAACAGAGAAACGATAAAAATCACCCGCGACTCGGTGTATGCCAATATAAATGGTAATCTGGGTTGGGATGATAAAAAAGATCTCGAGAGCTTCACACAGCGCACAAGCGGAGATCCGATACGCTTCTATGAAATACTCAAGGTCAAGGTCGTGGACAAGGAATGCAAAAAAACGATAACCCGCAATATCCCTATTACGGTGGAGATCCCAACACCGAGTCAGGAAAAGATCAAAAACGTTCGATTCGCGCATCACGTAGGAATAACGGACACGTACATAACAGATGGACAATCAAGGGCAAAGATGACGCTTTATGATACTGGGAATAATCAAATAGCCAAAACCTCTGACAAGGACATCGCGGCCCGCTGCGGTGAAACTGAATGGATTAACAGATGGAACTGGCCCTCATTCGATGAACAAATAAATTACCCAAATAAGAATTTGGATGAAATCAGCCATTTAGAATTACAGCTGAAACAGCCCGGCGACGCTTCATGGGATCTGGATTATGATCTGCACAGGTTCTACATAGTCGGCAAAAACTGGGTCTATTTTGACGACAAAGGTTACACATTCGATGTAGGCGACGGCAATACCGACATCGTTTGTATCGCAATCGGCGATAATAAATGCCCTGAGCGCCCCAAAAGCGACACTCTGAAAGATAGCTTTGATCATAACACCGAAGGAACGACATCCAACGGAAAATGGTATCTCAGAAGTGACCCGAGTAGCGAGTTAGATACATGGATAGATAATGAGACGATTAAAAAAGGCGCCGATACTGATACCAACGCATGCGCTAGCTAAAACCAGAAATCATCCCAGATTTTTTCTGATTCGCTGTGCGACCTCGCGGCACTCCTCTATCGACGGAACGAGAGAGAGCCTTACAAACCCGTTTCAGGGATTCTCACGCCAAGGCGGGGATCTCTCTCGGGTATTTGATCAGACATAAAGGCAATGGAATGGAACGAATGCCGTCGACATGTCCGCACGATAGCCCCTTTGTCAGAATTATCGATCGTTCATATTTCGCCAGCTGTTTCAAATCATTCGGCCTCAGTTGATTAGTCCATTTTACCTCTATCGGCACAAAAATTTTTCCGGCAACGAGCACGAGGTCTATCTCCCCCTCCGCTTTTATGTAATAGGTCGGCATCGCCCTTTTATAATTCGCCGCTGCGATCGACTCGACTTTTAAAGAGGGCCTGTCTTTTTTTTCAATCAGACGTTCGGAGGCGAGCCATCTTTCAATCGTATCAATTATGAAAGGATCGTAAAAATGAATCCTCTTCGCTTTTTTTGGGAAACCCAGCCCCGTGTTCTGATCGAACGCCTGAAGCGAAAACAATATATCCATTCGTTCCAACAGGTTCATATAATCGATGAGAGTCTCTTTCGACACATGGCCCATTTTCTGCGCGAGGGTGGAATATGTTATCTGCGATCCATATGTACGGCAAACAGCTGCAAGCACCGATGCCAGCGTTTGCAGATTTTTGCCGCGGCGCTCAAAATCGCCGCAGATCCATTGTTCAAACATCAGATATGTGGCCTGCTTTATTTCGCCGTACAAGTACAGATCGTTGATCGCCTTTAGATAGCCGCCGCTCTTCTGAAAAAATTCGAACGATTCAAAAAGTGAGGCGATTCTGTTTTCCGGATCTTCGAGCAAATCCGGCGATGTGAGTTTAACGTACTCGTGGAAATTCAGCGGGTGAATATGAAAATCGCTGACGTCGGCGTTCCCTCTTCTGCCGGGGAAGCGGCTGGCCGCTTCCTTCAAAATGACGCTGTCGGAACCCGTTATAAAACAAAAGCCGTTTCTAAAAAGAGCTTCGTCAGCTAGCGCCTTGATCGATTTATCCCAATCCTTCACATAGGTGATTTCGTCGAGGATCAGAAGAAAGGGATCGGCGAGCGACTTCAAGTCCTCTTCGACAAAAAGCTTAATGATCTTAGTCAGATGCAGATGATCCGATATCTGATCGCACGGCAGGTAGAATACCCTCGTCGGCTTAAACTGTTTATCCCTCAAGACTTTTTTAATCAGGAGCTTGGCGGAAGTCGATTTGCCTATTTGCCTTCCGCCGGTAAGGATATAAATGCCGGGCTTCGCCCAATCGATATCCTTCCACCAATCAAGGGGATGAACGAACTTCAGGTTTTGAAGATTTTCGAGGTGTGGGTCGTGTTCTTCAAACTGATTGATATCTTTAAAGAAAAGATTGTGAACTGTATAATTTTCTATCATAGGTTACGGATAATATAGTTGTTTTTACAACTTGTCCAATCTAAATTAGACAAATTTGTCTAATGGCTACCGGACAAAAATGAATAATGTAGATAACCTATTGTTATTTCAGATATTTTCTGATTCGCTGTGCGACCTCGTGACACTCCTCTATCGAAGGGACGAGCGAGAGCCTTACAAACCCCTCTCCGGGATTTACCCCGTGGGCCTCGTCGCTAACCCACGACCCCGGAGTTACGACGATCGCGATTTTTGGATCCAAAAGGCGCTCGGCAAATTCCACGGAACTAAATCCATCCGGAACGCGCTGCCACATATGAAGCGTCGCCGCCGGTCTGCAGTCGGGAAGACCGGCCTCCGCGAATGCGCCCGCAATCGCATCGCGCTTTTTTCTGTATAACCCCCTGAGATCTTCGACGTGCTTTTCATCCGAAAGGGCCGCTATCGCCGCGTCCTGTATGAAGGTAGGGGTCCCCGAATCGAGGTTTGTCTTTAGCTTCTTGAATGCCCCGACGATCTCGGAATCCCCCGCAACCCATCCGACGCGATACCCGGTCATGCAGCTTCGCTTCGACAACGATTGAAAGACGACCACTCCGTCGCGCGAAAACTCGAGCATCGAACCCGGCGGCTCATCGTAATAATTTTCCGAGTACGCCTCGTCGGAGGCTATGATGATCCCGTGCCTCTGCCCGAAGGCGACCGCCTTTTCAAAGAACTTTCTTGGTGCAATGGCGCCGGTCGGATTATTTGGATAGTTGATCCACATTATCTTGGCGCGCCTGCAGATATCCTCGGGGATGGAATCGAGATCGGGCAAAAAACCGCGTTCGGGGAGAAGGTTCATGTAATAAACCTCCCCTTCGGAAAATAGCGTGCCGCGCGAATATGGGGGATATCCCGGATTGGGAACGAGGACGACATCCCCCGGATCAACGAAGGCCTCCGGAAAATTGAAGACCGCCTCCTTGGAGCCTATCGAGGCGCAGATCTCGGCCTCGACATCGAGCTTTATGCCGAAGCGCCGACAGGTCCAGTCGGCTATGGCCCGCCTGTATTCCAGCGAGCCGATGTAGCTCGGGTACCCGCTCTCGGCGCGAAGATCGACCGCATCCTTTATCGCCCTGCGGACTATTTCTGGGGTGGGCTCGGTGGGGTCGCCGACGCCGAAATTTATCGGGTTTATCCCCCTCTTTTTAAGCTCCTCGACCTTTTTACCTATTTCGGCAAAGGCGTAGCCGCCGATTGACGAAAGCCTTTTCGATGTTCTTACGGGCACTCGCCCCTCCTTTTCCAGTGACGCATGGGATGCGCCTCCAACCTAAGCCAGCTTTGAACATGAAAATAAATGCTTTTCAGTAAAAAAATACATCGCCGCTTGACAAGTGAACGGTCGTTCACTTAAGTTGTATATCGAAATAAGACCCTGCTCATCGGCCGATAAGGGCCCTCGAAAATTTGAAATATTGCGAAGGTCCTGTACGATCGATGAGGGGCGACGGATACCAAACCCCCCGCGCTATGCCAACCCTCCGCATAGCGCGGGGAATATCCCTGGAAACGGCTCAGATATGGCCTTGAAGTGCACAACGGATGACAAGCTAGGCGTGCTGCGCAGGTTCTATAGAACCAATCGCCGCCTTCCAACCTATTCCGAAATATGCAGGATGTTCGGATACAGCTCGAAAAACGCCGCCTTCCGCCTCGCCTCCAAGCTGATGGACGAGGGGTACATAGAAAAGGACGATTCCGGCCGCCTCGTACCGAGAGGTGAGAGATTCGGGCTTCCGCTGGTCGGATACGTGCAGGCGGGCTTCCCGACCCCGGCCGAGGAGGAACTCATCGACACCCTCTCGCTCGATGAATATCTTATAGACAACCCCGACTCCTCCTTCCTGCTCAAGGTCTCCGGCGACTCCATGATAGAGGCCGGGATATTCGACGGCGATCTGGTCATAATAGACAGGTCGATGCGCGCCAAGAGCGGGGACATCGTGCTCGCCTGCGTGGACAACGAGTGGACGCTAAAATATCTCCGATCCGCCTCGGGAAGCTACGAGCTGGTGCCGGCCAATCCGAAATACCCCGTAATAAAACCGCAGGGCGAGCTCACCGTTGGCGGCATCGTCAAGGCGGTCATAAGAAGATACCAGTAATTTTAGGCCCTCCCAAACCCCTTCCGATACTGTGATACCCGAAAAATTTCCCCTCCATGCCGCAAAATATGGACTATAGACCATTGACCAAAAAAACAGGTTAAGGCTGAGGCTGAGAAAAAATCCTTTCCGCATCTTAATCCTAATCTTCATCTTAATCTTCATCTTAATCCTGATTCTTCTTCATCTTCATCTTCATCTTAATCTTGATCCTGATTCTGATCTTGATCTTAATAACGATTATTTTCGAATATAAGCTAATCTTACAAAATGCTGATCAAAGATCAGGGATCAGGATTCGACCCCCTCCCGCAACAGCCGTGACTTGTAACTGGTGAACGGTTGGAACAGGATTCCCGTTTGCCCCGCGCGGTAGCGGTGGTTTGCCCCGCGTTAGCGGCGGCTTAGTGCCGCGGGAATGACGGCGAGGGTTTACGTTAACCGATGAAGCGGCTCCATCGGGAGAGTCCAGAATCTTAAATATTTGCATTTATAATAAAAATAATCTATAAATATAGTCATTATGAACAACGATATTCTTAAAAAGGTCATTTTTGATCAGGAGGCTCTGGTTGAAGAAAAGTTAGAAAATGATAATATTATCAGCAGGTTAGGTTTTGATAAGTGTAAAAAGGCCCTGACAAGTCCAAATCTCCTGCTTTTGAGCGGTCTAAGGCGTGCTGGAAAATCAATTTTTGGACATCTTTTGCTCAAGGGAAGCAAATACGCCTCGATCAACTTCGATGATGAACGGTTGGTATCCTTTAAAACGGAGGATTTTAATTCTCTTCTCGAAACGTTTTATTCAATCTACGGCGACTTTGACTATTTACTGTTTGATGAAATACAAAACATCAAAGGTTGGGAACTTTTTGTCAACCGGCTAAGGGAAAAATATAAAGTCATCATCACCGGTTCAAACGCAAACCTTTTAAGTAGCGATTTGGCAACACATCTTACAGGGAGATATAGCGACTATGTTTTGTTTCCTATGAATTTTGCTGAATATCTCGATTATCAAAAGTTTGATTATAAAGATTCAAAGAAGACGACAAGATATTCTGGAGAATTGTCGAAGCATCTTAACGAGTATTTGATTGATGGTGGAATTTTTGACCGTTATAAATTTGGTCAAGAGTTTGTCCGTAATTTGATCACATCTATAATCACAAAAGACATAGTCGTTCGTTATAGTTTGCAATTCGCAAAAGAGCTCGAAGAGTTATCGGTCCTGCTTATTAACAATATTACATCGAAAATTTCAGCAAGTAAGATTGCAAAACGTCTGGGGATAAAGAGTTCAAACACAATCAGAGAATATATAAATTATCTGGAAAAAAGCTTTCTTATTTTCACTTTAAATAAGTTTTCATACAAGCTAACAGAACAGCAATCCTCATTTAAAAAAGTCTATTGCATCGATAATGGCATGGCGAGTTCGATACGTTTTGCTTTCAGTGATGATACAGGCAGATATTTAGAGAATGCAGTTGCTGTGGAGTTAAAACGGCTCTCTTATGTAAATAATTATGAGCTGTTTTATTGGGACGATTATAAAAATGAGTGTGATTTTATAATTAAGCAGGGGAGAAAGATTGTGAAGGCATATCAAGTTTGCTCGAATTTGGACGAGAGCAACATGAAGCGCGAGACGCTAGGGCTTATTTGCGCTATGAAAGCACTTTCAATAAAAGAGGGCGCGATAATTACGCTGAGTCAATCTGAAATGATCGATTTGGAGGGCTTTAAAATTAAAGTCGTGCCGGCAAGTGAATGGCTAATTGGGCAGGCTGGGATCCCGTAACAGCCGTGACTCGTGACTGGTGAACGGTTGGAACAGGATTCCCGTTTGCCCCGCGTTAGCGGCGGCTTAGTGCCGCGGGAATGACGGCGTGATTGTCATTCCCGAGTGGTCAATTGTCCATGGTCGAAGTTATTGTTGGAACGGTAAGGTCTTCATCTTCATCTTGATTCTCCATATTCAGCTTGATCAGTTGGTATAAACTTGCAATCATGCCACATTCCCAGATGCGCTTCATAAAGACGATGAAATCCTACGGCCTTTTCACGCCGGCGACTGTGGTCGCTATCGCGTTTTCCGCCATATTCTCCGCACTGGCCTTCCTTCTCTGGGTCCCAGCCCCTGAGATAGCGAGGCTCTTGATCGACTTTGCGGCATCGGAAAAAAATATAAGGATGATGAATGCGTGCATAGCGGTATCGGCGCTCTCCATCCTAGCATCCTCCGCGCTCAATTTCTTCGCGCTGCACCTTGGCACAATATCCTCGAGGCAGCTGTCATCAACCCTTTCCAAGAAATTCTTTGAATGCGCTATAGCAAATCCCGAAAGCGTATCCTCGTGCGAAGAAAAGGAGAGGACGATAGATCTCATATCGCATATGCCGGACCGGATAGCCTCTTTTCTCGCGGGTTCGCTGCCCAGAGCTTTTGCAAGAGGGCTCGGCTTTTTTATCATCTCAGCCATGCTCTGGAGAATCGATCCCGTCATATCGTTGATGGGATTTTCCGCGATATTCATCCGCGGGATGGAGGAAAACATCTGCCAGAAGCTGAAGATATCCTCCTTTTTCGAAGGCGTGCGCTCACAGAGAGCGCTCGAAAAAAGAATCTGCGAACGGATGGAGGCGGCTGAATCGGTAAGGGCCTTTGCGCAGGCGGAAAGCGAAAGCTCGGCCGTCGCTACGCTCCTTCGGCGACGGGATATGGCTGCGATAAAATCCGAGGTGCTGGAAGCGCTCTGCAGGCTATCATCATCTCCGGCCTTGAAGATATGGGGATTGACCGTGGCATGGTACACGGCCTACCGGCTGGCATCCGGCGCGATTACTGCAGGAATGGCACTGGCTGCTGCCATCTATACGGCCCTTCTTTTAACTCACCTGCTTCATGCGAAGGACTTCATGCTCTCGTTTCGCGCATACAGGGAGGCGGCAAGAACTTCTTCCGAGATTCTGTCAAGCCAGGAAAAAATTCCTTCCGGCGATGGCGGGATATCCTTCGAAGATTTCAATTATCCTTCCTCCGCTGAGATGGGCGTGCTGCCCGTCTCAACAAGGGGAATACTTGCAATAGTCGGCGCATCTGAGGACGAGGCAAAAAAATTTACGGGATCGATGATCAGGAACCTCGCCGAAGATGAAACGGCAGCGATGGTCAGCGAAAACGAGATTTCTGAAATCAGCTTCGGAAAGGTTGGAGAGAAAATAGGCTTTCTGTCGCAAAAAGCGGTAATCTTCGACGGCTCCATCATGGAAAACATCCTGTACGGAAGCCAGCAGAAAGAGCGCGGCGACGCGATACGCGCGGCTCAAACGGTAGGCGCGGATGAATTCATAGAAAAATTGCCGGGAGGGTACGACACCGAGGCAGGCCCCGGCGGAGCGTATCTTTCGGCGATGGAAAGAAACCTCGTGGCGATGGCGAGGGTTCTGCTCAAAGACCCGTCCATCATAATTTTTCAGGAACAGGATCGGCTGGAAGAACTGAGAAACGAATACAAATTCGGCGAAACTATAGTCGCAATTTCCAAAACCAAGAAGGTGATAATTCTTGCCTCCAAGCTGCAGTCGCTGAAGATGGCCGATGAGATAGCTTTTTTCAGCGGCGGGAAAATATCCGAGCGCGGTTCCTTTGAATCGCTCCTGAAAAATTCAGATGAGTTCAGGAACTATGTCTCGGAAAATTTCGGGAGCTCCAAATCTTTTGAGCACGAACTGTTGGTGGAAATGGAAAGAAATGCCAGATATGGTTCTAAATTTTCCGTAGCGGTCATTGTGATAACGCCAAAATCTATCCACCCGCCGGAGGCGACACCCAATGAGGGCGATAGAATCATCGACGCGGCGGCGGCAGCCCTGTCATACATTATACGGATAGTGGATAGCAGCGCAAAAACCGGCAAAAACTCGCTAGCCATCCTCCTCCCTGAAATAGACCTCGATCATTTAAAACAATTTTCGAAACGGATAAGGTGCTCTCTCCCGGAGAAGATGAAGGAGTTCTGCAAATCAGTCTGTCCGGAATCCCTATCTATAAAATTGGCGGGGACATGTGTTGTCGAAAAGACGAATCTCTCTCCGGAAGAATTGATAGGCATGCTGACAAAAATAATTTCTGAAAGTCAAAATGAAGATACAACTATGATATTTCCACAGTCGAAAGCTGAAACCGGGGAGAGCTGATGCTCGAAAAGATCATCTCATATTTCACGGACAAATCCTTCGCCAAGGCCGTGGCGAAGACCATACTGTTGGGAATAGGTACAGCAGCGATATATCTCGCAGCCGTGCGGCAGATTATAATCTGGATGAAATAACGTGTAGCAGCAGGTCCATTGTCAATCGTCATCGATCACGGTCGCCCTGAATAACATCTATTTTGATGAATATACGTCTTTAGATTACACCGCGTCTTTTGCACACCTTTGCAAATGCCGAAACCGTATGGTCTAGCTCCTGTTTGGTATGAACCGCCGAAACCTGACAGCGTATCCGCGCAAGCCCCTTGGGCACAACCGGAAATGAAAATCCCTTTACGTAAACCCCTTCCTTCAGCATATCCCTTGCAACATCGGCCGCGAGCTTCGCCTCGCCGAACATGATCGGAGTTATCGGATGAGTTCCTTCGAGAACCTTGAGACCAACCTTCGCAAGCTCCGATCTGAAATATTTCGTGTTATTCTCGAGCCTGTCGCGAAGCTCCATGCTCTTGCTGAGCTTTTTGAGAACCTCGAGAGTCGCGGAGCATACAAGCGGTGGAAGCGCATTTGAAAACAGATAAGGCCTGGAACGCTGTCTCAACAGATCCACCATCGATTTTTTGCCAGTCGTGAAACCGCCAGCGGCGCCCCCCATAGCCTTCCCCATGGTGCTCGTGATAATATCGACACGCTTCATCACCCCGCAGTGCTCCGGCGTTCCCCTTCCGCTTTTGCCGACAAAACCCGTGGCATGGCTGTCGTCCACCATGACGATCGCACCATATCGCTCGGCGATATCGCAGATCTGGTCGAGCTTGGCGATATAGCCATCCATCGAAAATACGCCGTCAGTTGCGATCATAATGAGGCGCGCCCCGTCGGCTTTCGCCTGAGCGAGTTTCGCATCGAGATCGCTCATATCTGAATTCGAATAGCGATATCTCTTTGCCTTGCAGAGCCTGATGCCATCGATGATAGAGGCGTGGTTGAGTTGATCGGAAATGACGGCGTCATTTTCCGAGAGCAGTGTTTCGAATAGTCCCTCGTTGGCCTCATAGCAGGAGGAATAGAGTATCGTATCCTCGGTTCCGAAAAATTTCGTCAGCTCGGCTTCCAGCTGGCGATGGATGTCGAAAGTGCCGCATATGAAACGCACCGATGCGGTTCCGAAACCGTAGAGGTCCAACCCTCTCTTCGCCGCAGCAATAACGTCCGGATCGTTGGCAAGTCCGAGATAGTTGTTAGCGCAGAAGTTTATAACTTCCCCTTCGGCGACCCTTATCTTCGACCCCTGTGGGGAGAGGATCTCCCACTCCTCTTTCCAGAGCCCGGCCGATTTGATTTCAGAAAGTTCATTTTCAACAACGGCCCGCAGAGCATCGTACATAATACCTCCTTCAATGTATCACGATTCAAGTCAGTGCTTCAAAAAATGTTCATAGATGGAAAAAAATATTTCGATGGCGATGAGGATTATGATCGCCCATTCCAGATAATTCGCATGGCGGTACTGAAGCAGATTAGCGATAAGCTCCAGGTTTTCCTGGATCATGCGCAACTTGTAATCCAGCGTTTTGTAACGGTCCTTTATCTCGAACATATCCACGGCTTCGTAGTAGAGCTTGTCGAGGACCTGCACCTCCCAAGTTTCGTCCGGCTTATCCAAGAGGTATAAAGAGGCGACTAGCTGCTGTTTGGCGGTTATGCACTGCCCTATATATTTTTTGATTTTTCTGCTGCTCTGGATGAGGCGCCCCTTGTCCTTGAGCGAGCCGGCTATCTTGCCAGTCCACTTGAGCATCTCATCGACATGGGTCTCGAAAAATTCGAGGGCCATCGACTGAGCGAGCACTAAAGAGATGATCTCGATGCGATCGCTGGAGAGTATATCGAAAACCGCGCCGTCAAACCCGACGGAACTTTTTTCGCCGGGCTTTATGTCGATATAGAACTCTTCGCTGGTGATCATCTCAGGGGCATGCCCTATGATCATCTTAATCTTCTCTATGATAGCGCGCTGGCGCTCTGGATCGATGTTGAAAAATATCACCGACCCGAACCTGTAAATGTAATAAAAACCGTTCTCACCCTCCCTGTATGTCAGTTTTGTCGAGGACTGTTCAGAGGACACCCCGCGAAACATCCTGTCGATCTCTTTTAGCTTTAAAGTTTCGGCAACGTTATAACCCTGCATCACGTAGCGAACAGGCGCATGATCTTTTATTCCAAGCATGAACAGCTCCCATAACAGAACTTCAAGAGTTAAGTAACCTCTGAAAAATCAGCAAACTCAGGGCACCTCTAAAAACTATGCGTTTGCCATTCCCGAAACAACCGTGACTCGTAACTGGTGAACGGTCGGAACCCCGCGGTAGCGGCGGCTTAGTGCCGCGGGAATGACAGTATGGTCGTCATCTCCGAGTGCTTTAATCGGGGATCCAGCAACAACCGTGACTCGTGACTGATGGCAGACGGCTTTCATAGATAGTTTCTAGAGGCGCTTACAGCTAGCTTTTCAGAGGCTCCTTAAGAACTATCTTGCCTGCAACAACCTCTTTGGCATTTAAAAGCGCCATCGCATCGTCGAATTTTTCCAGCGGAAACTCGTGCGTCAGAACAGGAGTAATATCTATCCTGCCAGAGTTCAAGATATTTGCGACCTCGAACCATGTGTCGAACATCTTCCTTCCATTGATGCCGTTGATCTTGATTCCCTTGAAGATGATCTCCTCGGCAAGGTCGATCGTGACGCGCTTCGCAGGAATGCCAAAGGCGGTGAAGACGCCGCCTTTTTTAACGACTTTGAAACCGTCGTGCATCGCCTTTTCAGAGCCGCTCATCTCGATTACGACGTCAACGCCTTCACCCTTCGTGGCATCGAGGATGGCATCAGCAGCGTCACATGCGGTCACATCTACTATCGTGTCAGGACTGAAACCCTCCAGGAGACCGAGCCTGAACTTCTGCATCCCGCAAGTGATGAGTTTCGTCGCCCCAAAAACTCTGGCGATGCCGGTGGCGAAGATCCCGGTAGGTCCGTCGCCGAATATCGCAACGCTCTTTCCGGCAACCGCGCTTTCGCTTACGCAGTACATCGCGTTTCCGAAGGGCTCCTGTACCGATGCGACATTCCACGGAAGTGATTTGTCGTTCTTGATACAGCATATTTCAGGAACGGCGATATATTCGGCGAAGCAGCCGTCGCGATCGACACCGAGGATTTCGAGATCGCGGCAGATGTGCATCTTTCCAGTCCTGCACTGAAAGCAACCGCCGCATGGTATGTGCGTCTCTGCGGAAACATGATCCCCGACAGCTATGTGATCAACCTGGTCGCCCACTTCGACTACCTCCCCGGAAAATTCATGGCCGAATATCATCGGAGGCTTGATGCGATTCTGCGACCACTCGTCCCAGTTGTAGATGTGGATGTCGGTTCCGCAGATCGAGCTCGCCCTGACCTTGACGAGAACCTGATGCGAGGTGATCTTCGGAATCGGCATCTCAGCAACAAGCGCCCCGCGACCGGCTGCCGGCTTAATCACCGCTTTCATAGTCTCTGCCATTTGAAACTCCCGTGGGTATGCGTCTATGCGCTGCGCACTCTATCCGCGAGCGAGCCGGGCTGTCAAGCAGTCAGCTTACAAAGAAAAGGCCCGCTTTCCAAAAACCGAAAAGCGGGCCACAAAGGTCAAAAACGGGCTGGATCAATACCCCCAGAAAGTCTTGGACATCTCATAGAGATCATCGTCCACCGTTTTGATACCTTCGACGACGGTGCTCAAGGGAATTTCTACGACATCTTTCCCCTGCAGGGCTACCATTATGCCGAAGCGGCCGGCATGAACCGCATCCATGGCGGCAACGCCGTAGCGGGTTGCAAGGACCCTGTCGTGTGCGGTTGGTTTTCCGCCGCGCTGTATGTGGCCAAGAACCGTAACCCTTGTATCAAAGCCGGTCTTTTCCTCTATCTTCTTGGCCAGTATATGCCCTATGCCGCCGAGCTGGACGTGTCCGAAATCGTCGAGGCGCTGTGATGAAAGGATCTCGTCCTGATTCTTGAACTTGGCTCCCTCAGCAACTACGACTATGCTGAAATCAATTCCGCCGTCGCGCCTTTCAGTGACCATCCTGCAGACTTCGTCGATATCGATCGGCTTTTCAGGAACTAAAATGCAGTCCGCACCCCCCGCTATGCCGGAATACATAGCTATCCAGCCGGCATGGCGTCCCATCACTTCGCACACTAAAACGCGGTCGTGGGATTCAGCGGTCGTATGAAGCCTGTCGATCGCATCGGTGGCTATCTCCACCGCGGTGTCAAAACCGAAGGTAAAATCGGTTCCCATCAGATCGTTGTCGATCGTCTTCGGAACGCCGACTACGTGCAGGCCATCATCGTTCATCTTCTTCGCAACGCCGAGGGTATCCTCCCCTCCTATTGCGATGAGCCCGTCCAGATTCATCTTCTTGAAATTTTCGTAGGCGAGCTTTTTTGTCGCTTCGTTCTTGAAGATGTTGGTCCTGCTCGTTCCGAGGATAGTGCCTCCGCGATACAGTATGCCCTGAACGTCTTCCCTGGTAAGCGGAACGCTGTCCATCTCCAGAAGGCCGCGCCATCCGTGTTTGATCCCTACCATCTCGTACCCGCCGAAAACTCTCGCCCTGCGAACAACGGCTCTGATTACAGCGTTTAACCCCGGACAATCACCACCGCCTGTCAACATACCAATTCTTTTCACCATCTTTTACATCCTCCTTATAGAGAAGATCCTTTATCATTTTCATGAGCGGGCACAATACCGTTTAGGTATTCAATCGCCTTCTCAAGCTGATAGTCCCTCTTCTCAGTTTGTTTATCATTTTCATCCTTTTCTTCCACCGGCACAGCGCCAGAATCCGGCTCTCCGCCTTTTTTCGGCATCGGAGGCTTTTGCTCTACGATGACATCCGGAATGATCCCCTCATCCTGTATGCTTTTGCCGCTGGGCGTGAGATATCTCGCGATTGTCAGCTTAAGGCCGGAACCGTCGTCGAGATCTATCACAGTCTGAACGGATCCCTTCCCGAATGAACGCGTCCCCATTATGACGGCGCGCTTGTTATCCTGAAGAGCGCCAGCCACTATCTCGGAGGCGGAGGCGGATCCCCGGTCGATCAAAACGACGACCGGATAATTCGGAAAGGTGCCATCCTCGCGCGCGATGCTGCGATCGATCTCCTTGCCCCTCGTCTCGGTGCTGACGATCGTTCCCTCGGAGAGAAAGAGATCGGAAACCGCGACCGCTTGATCGAGAAGGCCGCCAGGATTTTTTCTGAGGTCTAAGATTATTCCGTCGAAATCGGCGGACTCACCCCTCTTGAAGACGAGTTCCCTGCGAAGTTGTTTCATCGCCTTTTCGACGGCGCGCGCAGTCCCCTGCTGAAAATTCACCATGCTCAGATACGCAAACCTGTCGTCGATCAGCTTCTCGGCAACGCTGGGAACCTTGATTATCCTTCTTACGACCGCTATGTCGAAATTATCTTTCACGCCGTCTCGATTTATCGTGAGCACCACACGCGAACCGCGCTTGCCACGCATCAACCCGACGGCCTCGCTAAGCCCCAAGCCCTGGGTAACCTTTCCGTTGATTTTGACAATCCTGTCTCCGGCATAGATGCCTGCGAAATCGGCCGGCGTTCCCTTTATAGGGGATATCACTGTAAGGTGTCCACCTTTGATGGAAACCTCTATCCCTATTCCGTCGAATCTCCCGCGCGTATCGACCTTGAGCTCCCTGTAGGCATCGGGGCTCATATACACGCTGTGAGGATCCAGGGTGTCGAGCATCCCGCGTATCGCGCCCTGAATCAGAGTGGAATCGTCGAACTTACCAGCGTAATTCTCCTCTATGTAGTGCAGCACGCGCGAAAATATATGCAGGTTGGCATACCCGTCGTCGCTCATCGCAAAGGAGCGCGTCGATACGAGGATCAGGAGAAGAGTTGTAAGAACGTGGCACACCCTAGACTTCAAGAAATCACCTCTCAGATTTTTATGACGAAAATTCCGGCGTGAGTTCGTCCGGGATCGCATGCTCTAACAGTACAGAAAAAATTGCAAGCGGTTGATATCACAGATCGACCCTGGTAACCGAAGGGGGTTCCTCGCCCAAAAACGCCCCGGCTATCCTCTCGAACCTACCGGGAAGATCGGTGACGTATATCTTGTAATTTCCGGCGGGCCGGTCGGACTTCAGTTCCGCTGCTTCAAGAGTGTCAGAAAGAAATGTAGCGGTCGTCTCAGCGGAATCGACCAGGACGACTGAATCTCCCAAATACCGCCCTATCACGCCTTTGAGGAGAGGATAGTGAGTGCATCCCAAAACCAAGGCGTCTATCCCCTCCCCTCTCATTCCATCCAGATAGATTCTTGCGGCGGCTTCCGCCACCTCATTGTCCAGCCACCCCTCTTCAACCAGCGAAACGAATAAAGGACAGGCGCGGCTGACAACGCGGATGTTTGAATCTATCGACTTGAGCTCCCTTCCATAGGCATTGCTGGCTATAGTTCCGGTGGTTCCTATCACACCAACGACTTTTTTCCTGGATATGGCAGCGGCCGCAGCAGCTCCGGGAGCGATGACCCCTATAACGGGGAGGTCGAATTTCGAGGAGATCGCTGACAAAGCGAAAGCCGATGCGGTATTGCAGGCGACTACGATAGCCTTCGCCCCTTTTTCCATCAGAAACTCCGCACACTCACTGGAATACCTGACGACCGTCTCGGCCGATTTGGTTCCGTACGGAACCCTGGCGGTATCCCCCAGATATATGAGATGCTCGCAGGGCAGATGACGTCTGATCGCAGAAAGGACGGTAAGCCCGCCTATACCCGAGTCGAAAATCCCTATTGGAGCATCTTTGCCGTTCTGCATATGCCGCTTGGCTACAGCCACAACTTGAGATTGTCCAGAAAAATCAGGCAAAACAAAACTCCACGCTCCGCGCGGAGGGTTCCCTCACCGTTCTAAAGAGCTGGCAATGCCCGACTCTCGATCCCTCTGAATCTCCGGATTCGGATCAATCGCATGCAGATGGACCTTGCTCTCAAAACTCACCTCCTCAAATCCAACTTCCTCGTGGAAGACTTCCGGACCTTCATCGTGCGCCTGCCCCACTCGCCGCCTCCTTAGTCGAACTCGCTGAGAATAGTATTAGCATATCCTCCTCAGCCTTTTGAACTCCGAAACCCTTTCTCCGCAAAACAGATGACATCCGCTTGCCGCGCAAACATATGAAAACAATGGATAATTAGTTATAAACGACGAAAAATCGCCCCCGCATTGACGATATCGACTTTTTTTGATGCCATGCCGCAGGCGCACAATAAGCATTGGATGACAGGGAGGCCGGGCTTTTCCGCTCGCTGTCATTGACATTGCAGGAGCAAGAAAAGTAATATGCGCCGGATTTTTTAACCCTAAACACCTTAAACAGAGAAGGAAGTTGAATATGATGAGCTTAATAGGATTTTTGGCCCAGGTTGAACCACAGCTGATCGAATCTAGCGTATCGTCAGGAGATGGCAGCCTCTTCAACCTGTACCTCAACATGGGAATGGTAGGTCATCTGATAATGTTATCGCTTGCTATTTTTTCGGTGATCTCCTGGGCGATAATAGGGAGCAAACACAGACAGCTGAAGAGGGCCAACGAGAGATCAAAAAAATTCTTTCAGCTCTTTTGGCAGGCCAAGTCGATAGACGCGATCGTCTCCAAAGGATCCTTCCGAAAGAGTCCGGCCTTCAACGTCTTTAAAACCGGCATCGATTCACTCCGTGAAAATCTGGGCAACAACAAGATGAGGATTGTAACCAGGGAGATCAGGCGTTCAGCGGAGGATGAAATAGCACAGATGGAATACGGCGTACCCTTTCTCGCAACGACGAGCACCGTTTGCCCTTTCATCGGTCTCTTCGGAACCGTATGGGGAATCCTCCAGGCATTCTGGAAGATCGGGCGAACCGGAGCATCGAGCATAGCGATAGTCGGCCCCTACATAGCAGAAGCGCTGATATCGACAGTGGCCGGCCTTGCGGCTGCCATACCGGCCGTCATTTTCTATAATCACTACGTCAGAAAAATTCGTTTTTTCTCCAAAGACCTGTATGATTTCGCCGACGACTTTAGCGACAGAATAGATATCGAGTACAACCAGACAGTTTAACCCGCAAAGAGGTTCTCAAATGGCAATGGAAAGAAAATGGGGAAAGATGAAATCTCTATCGGAGATCAACGTGACTCCGCTCGTTGACGTCGCCTTGACGCTTCTTATCGTCTTCATGATAACCGCCCCTCTTCTCCAGCAGGGGTTGCCCGTAAATCTTCCTGAAGCCTCGGCGCCGGCCCTGAAAAGAGCGAAAGAGGACATCATACTGACCGTACAGAACAACGGCGCTATCTACATCGGTGACGACAAGATAATGATACCGATGGATGAGATCGAGGGAAGGCTCTCCGCCATCTTCTCGCAAAGGCAACAGAAGGACCTCTTCATCAAGGCAGACACCGACCTCAGATATGGAGATGTGATAAGGATAATGTCCATCGCAAAAAAGGCGGGTGTCGACAGGATCGGCATGATCACACAACCTGAAAAAGGAAACTCCCTTTAAGATGCGAGGAACGGCTTGACTGAGATGATCTTCCGATGCTGCATTTCTCGGGAACAAACCTGGAAGAATTAAATTGAAGAGATACCTCGAAATAGGACTCACCAGCCATAACGCCAAGGCGCTCAAGACGCCTCTCATGATATCCGCCATCGCGCATATCGTTACAATAATCATCCTGATCACGGCCCCCAATCTCGGATTATCTATGTTCGGCGAACGGCCGATGAGAATAGATGCGGTCTGGGTGGACCTTCCGAAGGGAACTAGCGAGGAAATCGGGCTAGGCCTCAAGAAAGCGGAAAACCTTCCGCGCAGCACCATCGAGGAACAGAAACAACTCTTCCAGCCTGAAAAAATCCGGCAGGAGACGATGGAGCCCAAGATGACCGCCCCTCCCCCCGACGACAAAACGAAAAAGGGCGAGGCCGTTGCCGAAAGGCCCAAGGTAGATGCAAAGACAACGCGCAAAAACGACGGCAAGGAGGAAAAAAAACCGCCTCAGTTATCGACTACCGACCGAAAAATTCGCGATGCCCTAGCCAAGATAGACAAGCAGGTAAAGGGCAGGACCATAGTTCCGGAGGCCTCGCAGATAAAGGATAGCGCCGAAGGTTATAAATACGGCACCGGCACCGAACCGCTGAAAGTGCTCCCGAGCGATCCCGAATACCTGAAGTATCAGGCGATGGTGAGGGCGAAGATAATCAGGGAATGGATCGTCCCCGGCAAATTCATCGAAGAGGGAAGCCAGCATTTAAATGCCAAAATCGAGGTCATGATAAACACCGACGGCGACGTCGTTACGATCAGGTGGGAATCTCCCTCCGGCAATCAGACCTTCGACCAATCTGCGGTAAGGGCCGTAAAACAAGCCTCCCCCTTCCCAAAGCCGCCCGACAGGCTGGCCTGGGAAGCATACAACGAGGGGTTCCTTATCGAGTTTGACCCACGTCTTAAACCCAGCTATTAAAAATTCCATTGAAACATCGTCCCCATTATACGATAGTTTCCAGCCATTAGGAGAACACCAATATGTTTCGTAAAATATTTTTGCTGACAATTTTCTGCATGCTCGCATCCCAAGCTGCATACGCGAGGATTTATATCCCCGTAGATCAGCCATCGGATCAGAAATTTCCGATAGCCGTCACCGACCTTCGCGGCGGCGGAACCGGACGGGAAATCTCCTCGATAATTCGCAACGACCTGACCCTGTCGGGATATTTCAACGTCCTTCCCACCGAGCTGTTCCGCGACGTCGCTAGGGAGGAGGGAAGCTCCGATGAAAGTATCCGTTTCGCATATTGGTCGGCAATAGGCGCGCAGGCGATGGTAAAGGGTGAGGTAGAATCAAAGAGCGGCAAGATGACGATCACCTTGCGCCTTTTCGACACCCAAAGCCGGGAGATGCTCGTCGGAAAACAGTACAAAGTTGACAAGGAAAACATGCGCAGGGCAGTGCACAGGTTCTCAGATGAGATCATGGAGGCGCTCACCGGAATACGCGGAGTATTCAACAGCAAGATAACCTTCACAGCGGTAACCGGAAAAAAGACCAAGGATGTATTCGTCATGGACATGGACGGCTATAAGCCCTACGCGATAACGCACAATAAATCCATTACGCTGAGCTCAGCCTGGTCTCCCGACGGAGGAAGCCTGGCATACACCTCCTATCACCACGGAAATCCAGACATTTACATAGCCAGACTCGGCCAGAAAGACCAAAAGAGGATCACCAACGGACAGGGCTCGAATATCACTCCGGCCTGGTCTCCCGATGGCGGGACGATTGCCTTCGCATCTTCGATAAGCGGTTCATCCAACATCTACACGATGCTCCCTTCCGGAAAAAAGATGAACCGCGTAACGACAAACTACAACATCGACATATCGCCCGCATGGTCCCCGGGAGGAGATCAGATCGTCTTCTCCTCGGAACGCGCTGGAGGGCTCCACCTGTTTAAGATGTCATCGAACGGGGAGGATATTTCCAGGCTTACTTTCGTCGGCTATCAGAACGATATGCCCGACTGGTCTCCGATAGGGGACAAGATAGTCTTCGCAGGACGCGACATGGGAACGTTCGACATCTTCATAATGAATCCAGACGGCAGCAACATACAGCGTCTGACCATAGGTACAGGCAGCAACGAGCACCCGACCTTCTCACCTGACGGAAGGTTGATCACATTTTCCTCCACGCGCGACGGAGGCGCCGCCATCTACATCATGAGATCCGACGGCTCCAATCAGACGCGAATCTCCAAGGGGAACGGGCTGCTGCCGGCTTGGGGCCCCAAGGCGGACTGATCATGCGCGCCGTGATCGACATAGGCACAAACTCGGTTCTGATGCTGGTGGCTAAAAAAAAATCCAACGGCGCGATTGAACTCGGAACGGAAAAAGTAATGATAACCAGGCTCGGCGAAGGACTCACTGAGACCGGATGCATCTCCAAAGAAGGGGAAGAACGTACGATCGCAGCCTTGAAATCATTCCTTCAAACATGCGGAGCCTTCAATGTAGCGGAGATAACGGCAATCAGCACTGAGGTGCTTCGCAAGGCGAGCAATGCCCTCGCCTTCATAAAAAGAGTAAAAAGCGAGCTCGGCATCGACATCGAAATTATGGGCGCTGAAAAGGAAGCCCGTCTGACATACGAAGCCTCCTCAATCGATTTCGGAAAAGATATAATAGTGGTAGACATCGGAGGCGGCTCAACAGAATTTATAAAGGGACCGAAGCCTCTCGAAATAGCGAGTTTGCCTATCGGTTCCGTTTCTCTGACGGAAGATTTTATACATTCGGATCCGGTCAGCGATGACGACGAAAGCGAGCTCAGGACCTCCATCTTCGACCACCTTTTGCACGACGTGCCGATTGAGACCTCTCCCGAAACCCAGAACGTAATCGCCACCGCAGGAACAGCGACCACCCTCATGGCGATGCATTTTGAAGTGGAAAAGTATGACAGCAAGCTTATCCACGGGCAGAAGCTCTCTATCGATGCCGTAGCCAAGATAATAGACGAGCTTCGCGAAAGAAGCGTGGAGGAGCGCAAAGAGCTTGTGGGCTTGCAGCCGGAGCGGGCAGAGGTGATATTCGCCGGAGCGGTTTTATTTCACGAAGTGATGAAACATCTTGGGTTAAGGGAAATAACCGTAAGCGACAGAGGGCTGCGCTGGGGACTTTTCTACGAGAAGTTCTGCGCCGGCTGATCCGGTTGGAGAGAGTTCATGCCATCCTCAAAGGAAAGACATGCCCGCATGATCGGGGATTCGCTGCGCACAGCGCCGCTGATTTCCGCTATCCGCAATACGGTAAAGGCAGGCGACATCGTAGTCGATATAGGAACCGGCCTCGGAATACTGGCCATCGAAGCTGCAAAATGCGGAGCCAAGACGGTTCATGCGATAGAGATCGATGCTGAAGCAATCGCAATGGCAAGGAAAAACGCGCACACAGCAGGGCTTCACGAAAAAATCATATTCCACGAACAGCTATCATTCAATTCCGAAATAGGATGCCGCGCGGATGTAATAATCTGCGAAACGGTAGGCAGCTTTGCCTTTGATGAAAACATACTCTCTACCCTGATTGATGCCAAAAAACGTTTTCTCTCCGCTGACGGAACCATCATTCCACAGAAGCTGCAGCTCTGGGGGGCGGGGCTCTCCAAAATTCCGGCGACAAACCGTATTTCGGAAACCGGCAAAGCCGACTCGAATCACATCGTGACCGAACCTACTCTTCTCGCTGCGGTGGATTTCAAAGAGAGCTTCTCCGATTCGATTCACGTTAAGCAATCCTTAAAATGCATCTCCGATTGTGAAATAAAAGGCTTCGCGCTTTGGCCGAAGGCATTCTGGGGAAAAAGCGACATCACCGACGCATCACCATTTTCCGCGCCAACACACTGGGAGCAGGGAATCATAGGGATAGAGCCTCGCAGATTTGTGCGGAACGAAAAAGCTACGCTCGAATTCATAATAGGCCCTCATCCGGAAAATCCTATGCTCATGACCGAGCGCCTCTGGAGGTGGGCGTGATACCGGAAAGATACCAAAAAAATATCGGAGAAATTGGGGAAGAAGGACAGAAAAAACTTCTCAATTCGCATGTGACTATCGTAGGCGCTGGCGGTCTCGGCGGCGTCCTATTCGAGAATCTACTCCGCGCCGGGGTCGGCAACATAAAGATAATCGACTACGACGTTTTCGACCAAACCAACCTGAACCGCCAGCTTCTTTCGTCAGCAAAAAATATCGGAACAAAAAAGACGGAGATCGCGAAAAAACGCGCCATCGATATAAATCCCGACATCAACATAATCGCTATCGATGAAAAACTAACCGCCGAAAACGCACAGAGACTTCTAGATAAAACGGATGTGATATGCGACTGCGTCGACTCCATATCCCTTCGCTTTGAAATTCAGAAAGCGGCGCGCATTCTACAGATGCCGATGGTTCATGCAGCTGTAGCCGGACACATGGGTCAGCTCATGACGATCTTTCCCGGAGATTCCGGCATCGAAGGAATATACGGCGAAGAGGAACTCGCTTCAAAAACCGGAGAGGAATCCTCTTTGGACAATCCCGCTCCGATCGTCTTTGTCACCGCATCGATGCAGGCGCATGAAACGATATCCCTGATCACTGAAACCCAGCCCCCTCTTCGCGGAAGGGTGCTGCGCATCGACCTGCGCGAATGGAAGCTCACCACCTTCTCCCTTCCGAAGAAATAAACGATACTCGCCTATCGGATGAATCAGCGGGATATGATTTTCCGGAGCAATTTTAGATCGGGGCTTATCGAATGAGGAAACTCGACAGACTGTGAAGCCGCTGGCACATCCTTTAGACCGTTCCCGGTTACAAGCACTGCGACTCGTTCCCCCCCCGATATCGATCCCGACTCGATCATCTTTTTCAGACCCGCAACAGCAGTGGCGGCGGCCGGCTCGGCAAAAACGCCCATGGAGGATCCAAGATATGCTATCGCCGAAATTATCTCCTCATCCGAAACGGCGAGGCAGGTTCCTCCGCAGGAAGAGAGCGCCTGCATCACCCATCTACCCGCACGCGGGACTCCGACGGAGATAGAATCGGCTATCGTCCTGGGAGTCAGCTCCGGCTCGATTTCAGGATTACCTGACAAAAAGCTCTTAACTATCGGCTGGCACCCCTCCGCCTGAATGACGGCGAGCTTTGGCATCTTTTCGACAAGCCCCATTCGATGAAGATCTGAAAATCCCTTTTCAATGCCGGCTAGGATAACTCCGTCGCCTGTCGGAACCACGACCCAGTCGGGAGCGGAAAACTCCATCTGCTCCCATATCTCAAGAGCTGCCGTTTTTTTTCCTTCGATTGTAAAAGGATTGTAAGCGGTATTCCTGTTATACCATCCATATTCGCGGCAGGCCTCTGTGGAAAGTTCAAACGCCTGATCGTAGTTCCCCTTTATCGGAACAAGACGCCCTCCATAGACCGCTATCTGCGTCAGCTTGGCCTTCGGCGCTGATTCCGGAACGAAGATGACACTAGAAAGTTCTGCAGAAGCAGCCATTCCTGCCAAGGCAGTAGCCGCATTTCCCGTAGATGCGGTAGCTATGGTCTCGATTCCCTTTTCAGCAGCAATTGCTACGACCATCGAAGAAGCGCGGTCCTTGAAAGATCCGGTCGGCAGAACAGTGTCGTCCTTGATCCAGATTTCATCCACTCCAAAATCATGTTCGAGCTTCATGGCGCGGCGAAGCGGAGTCGGCCCCGTAACAAGAGGGGGGATTGAATCGGGAGAATCTATCGGCAATATATCTAGATAGCGTGAAAAATTTTTCTTCTCGCTAGTGACTATTTCAACCCTTGAAAAATTTTTTGAAATATTTCCGTAATCGTATATGCAGCGTAGCATACCTCTTAGAGGCTGCATCGGCTTATTCAACTTTTCACATTCGGCACATAGGTACTCGACATCGCTGGGAATGTAATGCTTCTTGCAATCTATGCACTCAAATATAAATTTGCTCATCAGACGACCACCCTTTTATCCTCAGCCCCTCTTAACCATCTTTATACACCTGACCGGGCACATCGTGGAACAAAGCGCGCAACCCACACACTTGTCGTCGTCCACTTCCGGCTTTCTATCATCATCGGCCCTTATCGCGCGGTGACCCCCGTCGCGGCATGCGATCACGCAGGCATCGCATTTGACACAGCATTCAAGATCTATCGAAGGACGCCACTTGGCGCGAGTCAGGTCGTCGTGTGAAGTTATAAACTCGAGCGATCGACCACGGAGTTCGGCCACGGAAGAGATACCCAGCCTTTCCAGGTGAAAGGAGAGCCCCTCCTTCAAGTCGTCTATGATGTCATATCCGTAATGCATCACGGCGGTGCAAAATTCGACGACGCCGGCGCCAACGAGGATGAACTCGAGGGCATCCCTCCAGCTCACCGCACCTCCGCTGCCGGCTATTGGGATGCCGACCTCCTTGGATATAACGGATATGCACTTCAGCGATATGGGCTTCACGGCAGGACCGGAGAGCCCGGAATATGTCGATTTGCCGCAGACGTTCGGAATCGGAACAAAGTCTTCTACATCAACACCCATGAGCGCCGGAATCGTGTTGCCTACGCAAACAGCATCGGCCCCGGCATCTTTGACAGCCATCGCTATCTCGGCGATATCGGCAACCTGCGGAGTCAGCTTTATTATCACCGGCGTTTCCCCGGCGGAACTCTTGATCCAGTCGACTACCAATGCCGATGCGACAGGGTCCTGCCCAAGCATCATTCCAGCCTTAAGCCCGAGTGAACCCTGCGGACAGGAGAAGCTGCATTCTACGAGATCAGCCCCAGCAGCGATCACCCGCTGCGTTACCTCCTGCCAGCTCTCCTTCGAACTGCCACTTACCGAAGCGATGACGACTTTGCTCTGGAAGTTCCTCTTCAACTCGGAAATTCTTTTTTCTACCACATCGACGCGATGCTCGCTTATCAGGTCTATGTTTCCCATACCCATCAGCCTGTCGTTGCCCAGGTCGATGCCGCTCATCATGGGATATGCCAGATCAACTTCAGTCCCCTCAACCGATGTGGTCTTTAAGACCGCACCGGCCCATCCTGCCTTGAATGCGTCCGCCACCATATCGAGATCGTCAGTGGGTGGAGCCGCAGCGAGGATGAATGGATTTTCAAAACTCACCCCGCAGAAATTGACCGTCAGATCAGCTTTAGGATCAGGATACATAGTTCCCCAATTTACGCAGATGAAAGATCGCTGTCGATTTCGATAGCGGCAAGCTTTCCCATTCCAACGGCGCGCGCAGCAGTTCCTCCGCCGCAGGTGATGTCGCCCCCTGCGTAGATGAATTTTTCTGATGTTTTGAACGAGTCCTTTTCAAGCGCGATAAGGCCGGAGCTTCCGCTTCTCAATCCAAAATTCGTTTCAGGCTCCTGCCCGGCAGCCACGATCACGCTGTCGCATGAAATCGTGAATTCGGGGCCTTCGACATCATAGCCCTGCTTCATGCCAGCGATTTTCTCATGCCATTTCACGCGCACGCATTTTAGCCCCTCGATTCTGTCCTTTCCAACGACAGATCTCGGAATGACGCGAAAATAGAACTCGACGCCATCGTGCCATGCCGCATCTAGCTCCTCTTCATAGGCAGGCATTTCGTTCTGCATCCGCCTGTACAGTATGAAACATTCCGTGCCCGCTCTCTTCGCGACGCGGGCGGAATCTATCGCGGTGTCGCCGCCGCCGATGACGAGAACCCGGCGGCCCATATCTGGAATTTTTCCCAGCTTGGCGCTCCTCAAAAAATCCAGCGCCTGAAAAACCCCCGGGCGATCTTCCCCTATGAATTCAGCGACTCTCGATTTGACAAGCCCGGTTCCAATGAATATTGCCTTGAAACCCTGCTTAAAAAGAAGCCTGGGATCATCTATTTTTTTATCGGTTACAAATTCCACACCGAGCTTTTTTATAAACTCGATTTCAAATTCAACGACCTCTTTCGGAAGCCTGAATGAAGGGATTGTGCTAGTGAGAAGCCCGCCTATTCTGCCGTCTTTCTCAAACACCTTGACCTTGTAACCTAGCGAAGCCAGCTTGGCCGCACATCCGAGACCTGCCGGTCCGGAGCCTACGATTGCGATGGGACCCTTATCTGCGGGAACCAAAATAGGAACTATCATCCCCCTCTTGCGCTCGTATTCCATCACGAATTTCTGCAGCCCCGCTATATCTATCGGAGTAGAAAGCTGTGCCGACGTGCACTTACCCGCGCACGAGGAACCGGTCGGACATATGTAGGCGCAGGAAGCGGAAAGCACATTGCAGTTCTTGAGAAGCCTGACTGCACCATCGAGATTATCGAATCGTATCTTTCTGATGAAAGCGCGCGCATCGACCCCTGCGGGGCAGTTGCAACTGCACGGAGCATCAGCGCACATCAGGCAGCGATTAGCCTCAAATTTCGCCTGAATTTCGGTAAACAAATCTTTGCGCATCAAATCCTCGTACGGAACATGCAACTATTCCAACCCCTCGATTATCCTTCTGGCGCTGCGTGAAAAGCGCGTCTTGCCGGTGGGATCGAGATCGACCACCGCGTTCATATGCTCAAGGCACAGCTGCTTGTTCTTGACAGGATCGGAGTCAATTTTATTGTAGTAGTAGATTCCACTGTCATAATTGCTCATGATCTGCGCCAGAACATCGCCGCCGGGCATAGACATGTTTTGTTGAACGTTGTACCTGAAATACGCAATCGCGGCGATTCCCACAAATACCAAAACAGCCAACGCGATGATAAACATCTTCAGTTTATCGCGTCCCTTCTTCAGACAGAACTCGGCCCTCCTCTTGAGATCGAAACTGATGAGAGTGCCCGCGATTTCGATCTTGTCGCCGAATTTTATTTCAGCGCGATCTACGGCCTGACCGTTGATCTTGGTCCCCCACTTGCTCCCTAGATCCGTTATTGTGAACCTCCCGTGGCGTTGGTCTATCTTCGCGTGCCTGCGCGAAACGGAGTTGTCATCTACCCTAAGGCCGCAATCCTTTAACCTGCCTATTATAAATTCGCCATCGCCGACTGGAATACAGCTACCTTCACCGCGCCCCGATATCACGGTAAGCGCCGGAGCCCATTCCGCCTCGGAGAGATCGCCTATCGTCTCTTCGATCAAAGCCTCTTCGCTGTTATTCTCTTCTGCCATAGTCTCAAGAGATCCCGCCCATTGTAAGGGCCATGACCGCCTTGGCGGTATGTAGCCTGTTTTCGGCTTCGTCTATTACGATGGACCAGTTTTCATTGTCTATAACAGCATCAGTGACTTCCTTCCCGCGGTCGGCAGGCAGCGCATGCATGTATTTCACGTCCTTGGATGCGAGCTTCATGCGGCGCTCATCGCAGATCCAGCTCTTATATTTTTCTAGATTTGCTTTCATCTCGTGCTTCTGCTCATCGCTGTCGTTCCATTTATCAAAGTGCGCAAAGCCTCCCCAGTTTTTGGGAATGACAACCTGGGCGCCCTCGAACCCGGCGTCCATATCGTCGACGAAACGAATCGAACCGCCGCCTTCCGCCGCATTCTTTCGGGCCTGTTCAACTATATTTTTTTGAAGCGGAAACTCTTTCGGAGCGGCAACAGTGATATCCACCCCGTAGCGCGCGAACATAAGAAGCTGGGACTGCGGAACCGAGACGGGTTTGGCATGACTTTCTGCATATGCCCAGCTGATCGTAACTTTAAGCCCCTTGAGATTTTTCCCGAACTTTTCCTGCATCACCATCGTATCGGCCATAACCTGCATGGGATGATAAACATCGCACTGAAGGCTCAGAATCGGGATGTCGGACCACTTAGCCATCTCGCGAAGGTACTTGTTGCCTATATCATAAAAACAGTTGCGGCATGCGATGGCGTGCCCCATCCTCGAAAGAACCTGCGCGGTATCCTTCGCCGTTTCACCGTGAGAGAGCTGCATCTTGTCAGGAGTCAGATCGTGTGAACTCCCGCCCAACTGGGTTATCCCGCAGCCCATGGAATTTCTGGTGCGCGTCGACTGTTCGTAGAAGATCATGAAAACCGTCTGATTCTTCAGCCAGTCCGTAATCTCTCCCCTTTTCTTTTTTTCCTTCAGCTCAAAGGAAAGTTCGAGCGCACGATCCAGCTCCGCCTTGCTCCAATCCTGCGTTGTAATGAAATGCCTTCCTTTCATAGATGACATGATGCCTCCCTTCTATTTGTGTATCAGCACTATATCAGGACATCCAAAATTACAAGCGCAGCAAAAACTTACAAATAACCCTCATTTGAGTCACGCTATAAAGAAAGATATGATTTGGGATACTGCGCATAAAATGCCGCGGCCTTCCAGAGATGTTCGACAGGAGTCCATTCATTCGGAGCATGCGCCTGTTCTTCGAATCCGGGGCCGAAACCTACGCAAGGAATTCCGTGGACCCCCATGACCGTCACGCCGTTGGTAGAAAAGGTCCACTTATCCACGACGGGTTTGGAATTGAAGAGCCCTTCATATGACGAAACTGCGGCGCGAACCGCAGGGTGATCCTTTGGAGTAACCCAAGTCGGGAAGTATGACTCCATGGGGTGAGACTTGCCAGTGTATCCCGGTTTGTCATAAACGGGGATACTCACCTTGCCGCCAGCGCGCCCGACTATGTTGAGTATCTGTCCAACTGCTATATCCTTTGTCTCGCCCGCAGTAAGCCTTCTATCGAGATGTATGGAGCATCCATCGGCCACGGCACAAAGCGAAGGACTGACCGACGATATATCGCTCACGACGACGGTGCCCTTGCCGAGAAAATTTTCTGTGTCAGGCTGAAGTTCAGCATTGAGTTTTTCTATATCCAGAACAAGCGGGGCCATCTTGTATATCGCATTGTCGCCGCGCTCGGGCGCTGATCCGTGTGATGACAGCCCCTTAACGTTCACCTTCATCTCCATACGGCCCCTGTGGCCGCGATATATTCTGAGCCCCGTGGGTTCGGTAATGAGACAGAGATCCGGCCTCACATTTTCTTCCCTGATAAGATAGTCCCAGCACAGTCCATCGCAATCCTCTTCCATCACGGTGCCTGTAACCAGCAGCGTGTAATCATCCTCAAGCCCAAGCTCCTTAATGATCTTGCCGGCGTAAACCAGCGAAGCTATTCCACCCTTTTGATCGGCGGCGCCACGTCCCCACACCTTGCCTCCTTTGACGTGCCCGTCGAAAGGGTCGAAGTCCCAAAGTTCGCGCGTCCCAACATCCACCGTGTCGATATGAGCATCCATCGCTATTATCTTTTTTCCGCTCCCTATCCTCCCGATGACGGACCCCAGTCCGTCGACGCGGACCTCGTCGAAACCTACCGCCTTCATCTCATGACCTATGCGCTCGACCACCCTCTTTTCATCTCCGGAGAGGGAAGGGATAGAAACTATATCCGCCAAAAAATTCGCGATGCTGGTGGAAAGTGACTCGGCAAGACGGGCTATTTGCATTGAGATATTCGACATGACGACCTCCTAATGTTTTCTATCCACAAACTTTCCGTACCCGGGAGAAACTTTGAATCCAGACCTATGATCATAGACGACGCTGCCCCGGCATATTGTAGTTACAACCTTCCCCGTGAATTCCCTTCCCTCGAAGGGAGTGAGGTGGCCCTTTGAAAAAAAACTTGAGCCCTTCACTGTCCATTTTTTAGTTTCATCCACAATCATAAAATCCGCATCGCTGCCTGCTGCAATAGCGCCTTTTTTAGGATAAAGCCCGAACCGCTTGGCAGCGGAAGAAGATGTCAGCTGGATGAGTCTGGATAGATCGAACCTCCCTTTTAAATACCCCTCCGAAAAGATATATGGGAACATCAGACCAGTGCCGGGGGTGCCGGCGTAATCGGTCCAGATGCTTCCCGTATTTTTTTCAACATCCCTGCAAGGAGCATGATCGCTGGCAACGAAGTCGATCGTCCCATCGCAGACAGCGTTCCAGAGAGCGGCGGAATCTTCGTAGGTCTTGACCACCGGAGCAGTTTTTAGCACGGACCCCATGGAGATCAGATCCTCGAATGAAAAAGCCAGATAATGAGCGCATGTCTCGCATGTAAGATCAACTCCTGATGAACGGGCCTTGACTATCTCCTTCAGCCCCTTGGCCGACCCAAGATGGACTATGTGCAAAGGGCATCGCGTCTCTGATGCGATGGAAACACCTTGTATGACGCCATTGAGTTCGGAAGGATCCATCCTGCATTCATAATATGCCTTAGGATCGAATCGCCCTGCGGTCTGCAGCATGGCCATCTTCTTCTGCACGAACTCCCTGTCCTCGGCATGAAGTCCGACTATGGAACCCAAGTCCTTCACGCACTTTATCGCCTCGACGAGCTCGAGGGGATAGAGATTTTCGAATTCTCGCATGCCGGAGAGCAGATAGGTCTTGAATCCTACCACGCCAAGATCGATCAGGGACTGTACATCCTTCTTCCAATTCGCCTGCCTGATCGAATTGCCGGAGATCCCGCCCCAGAGCGCAAAATCTATCACCGACATCTCGGAGATGACTTTCAGCTTGGCCTGAAAATTTTTTCTATTGGTAACCGGAGGAACGGAGGTGTCTGGCATATCTATAACGCACGTAACTCCACCTGAAGCCGCCTCCATCGAACCGCAGGAAAAATCCTCCCTGTCGGTATAACCGGGGGTATCGAAATGAACATGGGGATCGAGAGCGCCAGGAAGGAGAAGCATCCCTTTGGCATCCAGCGCATCATCAGATGCCGGCACAGTACCAGAGGGAAGAATTTCAGCGACGATACCATCTTTGATCGCGATATCAACCAAGCGCGTTGAATTTCCATCCAGCGCAGATATCTTGGCGTTTCTGACAGCTTCCATCTGTACACTCCAAAAAATTAAAACCTTCTGCGTTCAATTATAGCTCTGTTTGTATCGGCGATCCCGGCCAGATGCTTCTTCCAATATTCCTGAGACCTCTGGGCGCGCAATTCCTCCTCGCTTTTGCCCTGTTGCTCCACCCATGTGTAATACTTCAGGTTGGCCCAGCAGTCGTGAGCGTGTTTCGTTCCCTCAAGCACATAGTCCGTCCCCTGTCGGTGAAATATGGAAACAAGCCTCCGTTCGGCCTCAGCCTTGTCCATCTTCCCAAGCAATTTGTTCATCTGATCCAGAATGCTGTAATACCTGTCGATAGAGTCAGTTGCAATGGTGAAGAGTATATCGCCTTTTCCAAATCCATAAAATTTCGCGGCCTTTATCGCCCCTAGTATGTTGCATATACCGGATATGCCGAAGAGGTCCTTCATCTCCTCCATCACATTTCTATCCGCGCCGAGGCTGACAAGGAGTTCGGTCCCGACCTCTTCATGAATGAGCTGCATCCCCTTTTTTGAATCCCATTCGTCTATGCAGATCATCGCGTCGGTGTTGTCGGTATTGTGAATCCATGTGACGTGCTTGCCCCCTATCCCCTGTATGTCGTGCCCCCCAAAACCGTTTGAGTAGAGCGTAGGGCACTGCACAGGCTCAAGCCCGATTATGCGACAACTGGGATGGCTCTCCTTCACCCTGTCTCCGCAGGCGATGGTGCCGGCCGAGCCCATAGCGGAAGTTATCGCGGCAAACCTGCTGCCGACGCCCCTGCGTTTCAACTCTTCGAAGAGTTCGACGAGGGTATTGCCTGTCACGTAGTAATGAAAACGATAGTTCGCAAACTCGGTGAACTGATTCACCGTGATGGTGTTTGGCTCTTGCTCCAGCTCGTGCGTCTTGTCATAGATTTCTTTCACGTTTGATTCGCACCCCGGCGTCTTGAAGTACTTAGCTCCGTACCAGGCAATTTTTTCGAAGCGCTCCTTGCTTACCTCTTCAGGAAGAATGACGAGCGATTCGTAGTTCATTCGTTCACCGACGTAGGCGCCACCCACTCCAAAGTTCCCTGTCGAAGGCCATATAAGGCGATGTCTGCCAGGCTCTATTTCGCCAGCGATCTGTTTTTCAACCGTGCACGAATAGGTCGCACCGACCTTGTGGCTGCCGGTTGGAAAACCCCGCCCGGTTATCACACATATTTCAGCGTCAACCCCGGTAAGCTCCTTGGGAAGAACGATATGACGTATCCTGTTGGAAGAATCCTTCCAGGAAATATTGTAAAGATTGAGCGGCGAAAGCGGATCTCCCTCCAGCGCTTCTATCGCCTTGCTCCGAACAGCGTGTGGAATCTTTGAGGGATCGAGCATCTCATCGTAGGTGGGGCCCCAAACAAGTTCTTTAACCATTGACAACCTCCATCGATCAAAAATTAGTCGGCACAGACGCCGGTAAAAGTATATATTTTCAAATGATCCTCTTCCAAAGCCGCTTCGAAAGCTTCCTCGCAGCATTGGAGAGAGAAATTTCGTCTATATCAGCCATTTGAAAATCATGCATCCGAATTTTTCCGTCGATTATCGTGGTGCGCACCCGCGCATTCAACACGCCAAAAATAGTGTGCCCCCACGAATTTTTTCCGTCAAGAAGAGTTGGCGGCGCATCATCGACTATTATTACATCTGCAGCGGCACCTTTTTCCAAAACGCCCACGCTGCAGCCAAACATTCCGGAAACCATATGCGGAGCAACGAAACGGACGGCGCCTTCGACTTCATTCCAAGCAGCCTGCGCATCCAAGGCTCCAGGCTTATGGAGAACCGACGCCAGTTTTATATCACAGGCCACGCCCGAGCTCATTCCGTCAGTTCCTATAGCGACCGGAACGCCGCCCCTGCAGAGAGCTAGAAATGGAGCAACTCCAACCGCGTTATTGAGATTGGAAGATGGGTTGTGCACGGCATAACATCCGGCCTTTTTTATGAGTTTGATATCCTCCTCGTCGACGTGGACGCAGTGAATAGCAAGGGAGTTCGGATTCAAGATTCCCTTCCTGACCAAGCGAGCTGCCGGGCTAAGACCGCAGATCTTTCGCGTCGCATTTACATCCTCAATTCCTTCTGCAACATGAACGTGCGCCCCTACGCCGAATATCTCCATGAGTTCGAGAGCCTGCTCGAGGGTTTCGTCCGAGAGGGTCATGGATGCATGCAATCCCACCATCCCCCTGAGAAGAAAACGCGGATCGCTCGCCTGATGATTTTTCAAACTCTCCAGATAAAGCCCGGTCTCGGCCACCGCCTCATCGCGCGCCCCTTTGCCGCACCTGTCGGATATTTCAAAACAGATAGAGGCGCGCACTCCAAGATTCGATACGGCCTCTGAAACCGCGCCGAGTGAACCGGTGATAGCGCCATAGCTAGCGTGATGATCCACTACCGTGGTAACTCCGGACTTGATAGCCTCAACCGCACCAAGCGTGGCGCTCACGTACACGTCCTCGAGCGTGAGAGCGCGATCGAGCTTCCACCATAGCCCTTTGAGAACTTGTCCAAAACTCTTCATCCTGCCCGCAGGGATACCGCGCGCGAGCTGACTGTACAGATGAGTGTGGGCATTTATAAAACCGGGCATAACATAGTGCCCCTGAGCATCCAGAACTATCGTATTCTCTCCGCAAGAAGGGGGCTTCGAAGAACCCATTCTGGAAATTTTTCCGCCGTCGATCAGAATCCATCCCTTGGGGAAAACCTTTCCATTCCCGCAGATGACGCTCCCGTTTGAAATAAGAATCTTCTTTTCGTTCATTTATCGCTCCGAAAGGTCTGATATCTCCTGACCGCCTTGAGATGCTCTGCGAGGTCCTTGGAAAAGTGATGTGAGCCGTCATTCATCGATACGAAATAGAAATATTCAGTCTTTTCGGGGTTCATAGCTGCTATGATTGAAGCCCTGCCAGGATTGCATATTGGGCCAGGCGGCAGCCCGCGGTGAACATAGGTGTTATATGGATGAGGATTGGATATATCGGGCTTCCTGATGTTGCCGTCAAAATTCGAAAGACCGTAGATGATCGTCGGATCGCTCTGGAGAGCTATCCCCTTCAAAAGCCTGTTCATGAACACGCCCGCAACTAATGCTCTCTCCGATGGAATTCCGGTCTCCTTTTCCACGATAGAGGCAAGCGTGATGATCTCGTTCCTGCTTCTTCCATCCCCTCCGGAGGGCACGGATCGCCAAACCTCATCAAACCTCGATACTAGCCGCCTTATGAAATCCTTTGCGGAGAGAGGATAGTCGAATCGATATGTGTCCGGAAATAAAAACCCTTCGAAAGAGGGGACCTCAAAAACGCCGAGCTCGTCCATGAGCGATTCGTCGCGCGCAAGCCTCCTAAACTCCGCAGGCATATCATCATTTACTATGAACGGCTTGCCGACTAGGGCCTTCGCTATATCCTCTATGTTCCAACCCTCTATGATTGTGAAGTCGTATGCGCGGACATCTCCGCTGATGAGCTTTCCTGCAGCCTCGATCATGTTCATACCAGCCGGAAAATCGTACATCCCCGCTTTCATCTTTCCACCCGCCCCCTTCGACCTGACGTAAAGTTCAAAAAGTTTGGGGACCCTTATGATTCCCACATCGTGCATCTGCGCCGCGATACTCCTGAGGGAAGAACCTGGCCTCACATCGAGTTCGGCATCGGAAGGGGACCTCCACTTGGTGGCCGCCACATAAAATGAGAGGGCCGCCACGGCCACGGTGATGAAGGTCAGCAGAAGAATAAATTTGAAAAATTTTTTTATCATTCCGTCCCCCTGCAAAACTATTTTCCATCCCCGTTTGCAAAGAGATACCCCTCTAGGATTACAACCGCAGCCATCTTGTCTATGACGCGTTTTCTCTTAGCGCGAGAGAGATCGCTTTCGACGAGCCTTCGCTCCGCCTCGGCGGTGGAGTATCTCTCATCCCAGTACTCCATAGGAATCGTAATCCCGGATTTTTCAAGGTGCAATAGAAGCTTGTCGGCAAACTTTCGCACCTTGCGAGCCTGCAAGCCAACCCCCCCTTCGGCATCAAGGGGTATCCCAATAAGCAGAAGTTCGGCCGAAAGTTCCCTGCATAAAAATTCTATCCTTTTGAAATCATTCAATATTTTTTTTCTGGTGATAACTTCTACGGGCTGTGCCGTCCAGCCAAACGGGTCGCTGGCAGCTACCCCTATCCTCTTTTCGCCTACATCCAGACAGATTATTCGCACCTGATATAGCTACAACAACAGCTTGATTTTGCAAGATAATGCTGGCATCCATTCGAACATGAAGAGAATAAAAATAAGGGTTGGAGGAAGGGTTCAGGGGGTATTTTACAGGGCCAACACCGAAAAAGAGGCCAAAGCGTTGGGGCTGACCGGCTTTGTAAGAAACCTTCCCGACGGAGGGGTAGAAATCACGGCTGAAGGGAAGAAGGAGTCGCTCGAAAAGCTGGCCAGGTGGTGTCAAAAAGGACCACCAGCGGCAAAAGTCGATAAATTCGATCTTTCATGGGAAGAGCCTGCAGGAGAGTTCTCCGCTTTTCAAATAAGGTATTGACCAGAAACCCTCGGGCTTCATCTTATTTGACATGTCAGACCGGCAAGTTGTATAAACCGCGCTCGAATAAACCTTTCAAGGGGGAGTCATGAAAAAATTAAGCCTCGTTGTCGTACTCGCGCTAGTCGTTTCCGTTGTTTCTGCCTGCGGCGGAGGATCATCCTCAGGCAAAGTCGTGGTGGATATAAATGGAAACAAGATCACCCAAGGTGACCTTGACCTACTCGGCGATATAAACCCGAGGATAAAGGCCCAGCTACTCAGCCCGATCGGCAGAAAGGGAGTCATCGAAAATCTCGTCGAACAGGAACTCCTTTATCAGGAAGCGATAAAGCAGGGGCTCAATCGCGATTCGGAAGTGAAGGCAAAGATAGACCTATACAGGAAGGTGATCATCGCTCAGTCGCTTGTGGAAAGCGACCTCAAAAAGGTAGCGAAAAAATATTACGACGAGCACCCTGAAGAATTCAAAAAGCTCAAGATGTCCCAGGTGATGATAAAATACCAATCCCCTGAGGAGATCAAAAAAGCCAAAAAATCAGCAAAGGGCCCTAAGGTTCGCACAGAACAGGAAGCCCTGAAGATCGTAGAGGAATTAAAAACAAAGGTAGAGGCAGGAGAGGATTTTGCAAAAATCGCCAGGGAAAATTCGGAAGATATAGCCACGAGATCCAAAGGCGGGGATATGGGAATGGTATCCAAGGACGACCAGAGGCTGGCTGGTCGTGGAATGGCCCCTCTCGTGGAGAAGGCCTTTGAGATGAGCGTCGATCAGGTCTCCGGTCCGATCAAGACTGCAAAAGGCTATCACCTGATAATGGTGACCAAGGCCGCCGAAGTTGAGCCATTCGGCGATGCCGAGCAAAACATACTTTTCAAAATGCGTGGCGACTCCAAAAGCGATCTACTCACCAAGCTTAAAAAGGACGCCACGATAGTTTACGCCGAGGAAGAGGGGCAGAAAAACGAAGAGGAGAAACCCGAAAAGGAAGTCCTGGAAAAATTTAAGATGAAAGCAGCAGAACAAAAAGCCGCGAAGGCTGCAGAAGCCGAAACTCCTCCTGCCGAGGAGAAAAAGGTCGAATAGAGGATTGGATAACAAACAAAAAGAAAACCCGGAATCCTTAGGTAACCTCTGAAAAATCAGCAAATTCAGGGCGACTCTAAAAGCTATCTGCGTCAGTCGCCTGCCTGGTGACTCGTAACTGGTGAGCGGTCGGAACCCCGCGGTAGCGGCAGCTTAAAACCGCGGGAATGACAGTGTGGTCGTCATCCCCGAGTGACGAGAAGGTCGTCATCCCCGAGTGACTTTATCGGAGATCCAGCAACGACCGTGACTGGTAACTCACTTCTAGATTCTAGCTTCTTGATGTTCTGGTCGATGGTCAATTGTCCATGGTCGAAGTTATTGTTGGAACGGTAAGGTCATCTTAATCTTAATGGCTTCAATCCTAAATATTATTTAGGACCAACCCTCTTCTCGACAGCATCGCCAACTTCTATATCGTATCGATCGGCAGAACCGGAGTTGACCTCTAAAACATACCTGTAGGGATCCTTTGATTTGAGAAGATCATCAGATCCAGGCGTAGCGTTCTTGATGATATCGACTACTCTCATATCGTCGCCGACGAATATTATGTCCAAAGGAATCTGAGTATCTTTCATCCAGAAAGGTTCCCGAACTAATTCTGGAAACACAAACCACATCCCATAATTCGGAGGGATCGATTCACGATTCATGAGCCCTAACCTTCTCTCCTCGTCGGACTCCGCTATCTCCACAGAAAATGAAGCCTCGCCGATGACGATGGTAGCAACGGCGCCCGGATTCATAGTCCCTTGAAAAGGGGTCGCGACATGGTCATTTACGGCGTCGGGCGGAGGGGTCGCGCTTTCTACGGCAGAATCCATCTTTTCACAGGCAATAAAAATGACCGGCAACATCAACAGCAGAAAAAGATATCTTTTCATAATTAAAGCCTCCTTTTATGTTTCAGATAGGTTAGGGAATTAGCTCTCTTCCCTTATAAAATCAATCAAAGACTGGACCGCCGCCTCAAAACCTGCGATTCCCATGGCATCGGAGAGCCTGAGCCCCATGGGGCAAAATTCGGAGCAGTTTCCCACCCCCTCGCACTGGGAAAGCCCCTCCGGCCCTGCAGCTGAGCGCCTCATTTTTTTGATAGCGGATAAATCCGAACAATTGAGGCTCATCCCTAGCATTACGCTAAAAAGCCATGCGCCCGGAAATTTTGACCTTGAAGTGACACTGGGACAGACCTCGACGCAGGCCCCACACATCAAACAGTCCATAAAGGAGGCTGAAAGGCGCTGCCGCCCCGCTTCAAATCTGGCAAAATCAGGAGAGCCGCCATCGTCGGAGGGCAGAGATTCGCAACCGCTCCAAAGCTCGTGGTAAAGTAAATCCCCGCACATCGAAGACTTGTCGGTGACCAAGTCCCTTATGACGGGAAATTTCGCCAGGGGCTCTACAGTTATTCTGGAATCCAAATCCGAAACCATGGTTTTGCATGCGAGCATGGGGCGCCCGTTGATAAGCATTGAGCAAGATCCGCAGAGCCCCCTTCCACATGAAGATTCTACGCATACGTGGGTGGATGGTTTCCCTTCGTCCGTGACAGGCTCCTCGGATATTTTCGAAATCAACGAGAGGACCGTAGTCTCTGCTGGAACCGAAAATTCAAAGCGTTCCCAGTAGGATATTCCATCCGGACCATCCTGCCTTTTCACCTTCAAAAAAATTTCCAATTCCCCTTTTTTCATCCAGGGACTCCTGATAAAGCGGATTTTAAACCGTATTGGAAACCTCGACCTCACCGGATGCAATGATAGCAACGCTCCTCGAAGCGACTTCGCCAGACCCTTCCGAAAGATCCGGCTTCCCAGAAACTCCGCGGCTCTCGCGCCTCAGTTTACATGCTGCAACTAACATCTTGGCCATATCAAACTTTTTTTCCAGCCTCCGCATGAACAGTAAGTTTTGATTGCACCATTCTATCTTGTCACCGAGCGGAGCCGAGTTGAAACGTGCTTTCAGTTCGGCTATCTTCAAAGATGAATCGGCAGAATGTTCCGCCTCGCCGACTAAGCGCCCCGCCGATGAAAGGAGCTCTGAAAGCTCCCGGGCTATGACATAGGCGTTCTCACTCCCCTCGTGAGATGCTATCTTGGCATTGAGTTTCTCTTCCGCCGCAACGGCTGATTCCAAAAGGGAGGACGGAGTGGCATGACCGACATCCTCCTCTCCTGCAGCAGCGCTACTACCCGCCACAAATCCTCCGTAAACTTCAGAGAGAATTTCGTTTCCACTCAGCAACGAGGCTCCGTGATAGGCGCAAGCAGCCTCTCCGGCCGCGTACATCCCTACTACGGAACACTTGTGGAAATGGTCAACCTCCAGGCCGCCAAGGCTGAAATAGGCAGCCGGCGTGCTATCTTCGTTATGATCATCATGGTGGCACTCAGCAAAAGACATGAACTCCGGATTGACAGCCCTGGCCCCACCCCGCATTGATGAGACTAGCGCCGACCCATCCAGAAAAGAGGACCTAAGCGTAGGTGAATATATCGAAGAATATCCTCCGAAGGACATTATGGTAGCATCCGCCTCTATCGCCCTTATCTCCATGCTCTTTTTATTTATAAACACCGCACCGCAACACCTGCCGGCATCGCCGATGACAGGTGAAAGAAACTCCCACCCGTTCATCATAAAAACTGATCCGCAAGAGGAAAGCTTCAACAGCTCGCCAAATAAAGCCAGCGATATTCTGCGGGATGTAAATTCGCCGGAGCGAATAGTTGAAAATCCACATCTGATGTCGGCGCATTCTTTCACCAGCCCGTTTGAATCCCGATCGAACCTAACACCGATATCTTCCAGCCATACAGCCATGCTGCGCGAAGCCTCGCACATCGACCGGAGCATCTTGGAATCTGCAAGGCCGCAGGAAGTTTCCAGAGCCTTCGAAAAAAAGCTTTCTAAAAATTTTTCACTTCGGCCGGACGAGACGTTGAAAGAGTTTAAAAATTCGCAGGAATACTCCCTCATCGGCTCGAGCACTGAGGTAATAGTGACAGAGGCACCGGCCCTTGCCGCAACAACCGCGGCCATCTGCCCCGCGAGCCCCGCGCCTATGATGAGAATCTTTCTCTTTCGTTCCGAAGGCATCTAATCTCCAATCAAGCCCTAAAAGCAAAAAGAACCAGCAAACCCCACACCGCTACGACAAAACCTGCACCGGACGTAAAAATCCAGAAAAACCTTTTCGATCGTGCGCCTGCGAGCAATCCCCATTGAAATAATACGAGCCTCAACGCACAGGCTATGTAGGCTCCAAAGGCTATGAAACCACATACAAAAAAAACGAACTCGGAACGCGATGAGATCACAGATGAGATTGAACTGAAATCGGCGGCGCCGCTCGGAACTGCACCTGGAGAAAACCTTGTCACGTACATCATATACGCTACAAATGGCACAATCGCCACCGCCGAAACCCTTCCGATGACGTAGGTGAGATTCCCGGATGAAAAAAAAGATGCAGGGGCAACTGAGGAGTAATATATCGAGAGGACCGACAGGAAGGCATGCGCCACAACCAGCAAGGCGAGAATGGCATCCGCGACATTATACAGAGGCAAAGAGGCGAAAAGCCCAGCAATTAAATTATAGTCCGCATCCCCTCCGAAAACCGCCGAGAGAGGAAGGAGGTGCAAGATAACAAATGCGGCACAGAGCGACAGCCCCACAATCGGCCTTGCCCTGCTCGACCAGAAGCCCAGATTGTCGGTAACTACGCTCATCGCCCCCCCTGGCAGAACACTTTACACCAGATCGAAATAATCTCAACGCATATATGACGTCACATGACCGGCCCGCGGCGAAAGCCGACTTGCTCACACGCCACGAAAACTTTTCCAATTTTCTCCCATTTCATTTCTTTATCTTTTCACGCACCACGCGTAATTGTTCATTGAACGTCATGCCGGAAGAAGCGAAATTGGCAGATGAAATTTTTCTGCCGACGAACCGATATCCGCATTCAGGATCCAGCGATGGGTGCCCATAGAGCTTTTGGCGTGGGAAAAATCTGCATATTCTGTGGCGGAAAGGATATATGGAACATCCTCCAGAACTCCCTCGCTCATGATTGAAATAGCCGCAGCTGTAAAGCATCCAGCCCTCTTCGAATCCCTCAAAATTGAAGTTCATCAAAAACTTGTGCCAGATCGATATCATCCTGCGCGCGCCGGAAAAACGCGCCAAGCATCGCGGAATCTGCAAGGCCAGCAGCATGCAGCATTTGCCACATTTATTGCAGGAACCCTTTCGTAAATACTCGCTTTTGCGGGTAATCCCGACCAGCCAGTCCGATGCAATTTCGAAGTTGTACGAGATATAACCTATTAAAAAGGCTAGGACTCGAAGCGGAAATAATATTATTTTGAGCATATATCCACCGAGGCGCAGGATTATATGTCCGGCGAGGCCTAAGTCCAGCGGATTCTGGACCCGACTTCCAAGGCATACTGATCCGAATCGATCAAAGCACCTAGACAATAGCTCCAAAACTGATACTCATCCCCATCGGAGGGCTGCCCGAAGTATGAAAAAAGTAATGATAGTTGAGGACGACGACGCAATACGGGAACTGGTCAGCCAGGTTTCATTGCGCGAAGGATTTGAACCCAAGGGAATTGCATCCGGAGAGATCGCCGTAGAGGAAATACGAAAATTTTCACCAGACCTCGTCATACTCGACATAATGCTTCCCGGCAGGGATGGACTCGAAATTTGCAAAGAATGCAAACTCGATGATAAATTGCGCGACGTACCGATCATGATGCTAACGGCAAAAGGCGAAGAATCCGACATAGTAACAGGGTTGGAACTCGGTGCATGCGACTATATAACCAAGCCCTTTAGCCCAAAGATCCTCGCAGCGAGGATGAAAGCGGCAATGAGGAAAACTTCCCCGGATCCTTCTCCAACAGAGCTTCCGGTAAAAATCCACTCCATATCCATAGATCCCAAAAAATTTGAGGTTGAAATAAAGGGTAAAAAAACCGATCTCACAGCAACCGAGTTCCGCCTCCTGTACCTGCTGGCAAAAAATCCCGGAAGGGTGTTTACGCGAAGCCAGATCGTAAGCAGCGTTCACGGAGATGATTATCCCGCGACCGATCGCTCGGTAGATGTTCAGGTCGTAGGGCTCAGAAAAAAACTTGGGGACCGGGCGGGGCGTTTCATAGAGACGGTCCGCGGCGTCGGCTATAGAATGAGAGAGGACAAATGAGGCGTACCAAGCTGATCTGGCAGATAATTCCGCTTTTCGCTCTCATAATATTCATGTGCATGGCAGCTTTCGCGTGGTTCTCTTCCCGTTCGATAAAATCTTTTTACATCGCCAGATTCTCTGAAAAGATGTCCGACAAACTCAGGATAGCAGTCGATCTCATGCCTTCCGGAATGGCACTCAGCAGAATCTGTTCCGAACTTGGAGAAATAGAGGGGATGAGGATAACCGCTATTCTTGCCGATGGCAAAGTCGCATGCGACACATCGGGCGAGGCCGGACAGATGGAAAATCACTCATCCAGGCCGGAGTTTGCTGCAGCTCTGCGCGGAGAGATATCCAGCGGCGTCAGGTTAAGCGACACCACTGGAGAAGAAATGCTATACACTGCCGTCCCGGTTTTGAACGAAAAAAAAGAGACCGGAGTTCTCAGAGGGGCTGTTCCTCTGACGCTTATAAAGGCATCCCTGACATCCCTCTACTACAAGATAGTCATGACGGGACTGGCGATCTTGACGGTGGCGCTTTTCATAAGCATCTGGTTTGCAAGGATGATAGGTAGGCCGGTAAAACAGCTTGAACTGGCCGCCGAAAAATTTACCGAAGGAAATTTCAACGCACATTTGCCGGACTCAGGCAGCCAGGAGATATCCTCCCTGTGCGAATCCATGAAAAAGATGAGAGATCGCCTGGAAAAGCTCGACCGCGTCCGAAAGGATTTTGTATCAAATGTTTCGCATGAGCTGCGAACACCGGTCACATCTATAGTAGGATTTTTGGAGATGGTCATCGAGGGAAAAGATCTTTCCGATGATGACAGAACAAATTTTCTCCACACGGCCTACAAACAGTCGGAGAGGTTGAACTCGATCATCGACGACCTGCTTATGCTTGCCAGGATCGAACAGGAAATAGAAAAAAGCGAGATCCCTATGGAGGAGGTCAGCGCAAAAGAGCTCCTCGCCGAAGCAGTGGAGATCGCATCGATCAAGGCCGATCAAAAAGGGATAAAGATAGACATCTTCTGCCAATCCGAACTCAAACTAAGGACGAATCCGCTTCTCATTGAGCATGCGATAGCCAATCTTCTCGACAATGCCATCAAGTACAGCAACCCGGACAGCTCCGTATATCTAAATGCCCACCGTGAGGCTAACGAGGTTATCATAAGGGTTAGAGATGAGGGGTGCGGAATTCCCAAGGAACATCTATCCAGGATCTTCGAAAGATTCTACAGAATCGACAAGGCGAGAAGCCGCAGTCTCGGAGGGACTGGACTAGGGCTTTCAATCGTGAAAAACATAGCCTCCGCCCACCGCGGCTATGTCACGGCATCGAGCCAGACAGGACGCGGAAGCATCTTTACCATACACCTGCCACAAAAGTCCTAAAGGAACGCCTGATCGAATCGAGACATATCTTCTCTGACCTAAGCAACCTCTGAAAAACTAGCTGTAACAATAACTTCGACCATGGACAATTGACCATCGACCAAAACATCAAGAAGCTAGAATCTAGAAGTGAGTTACCAGTCACGGTCGTTGCGGGATCCCCGATTAAAGCACTCGGGGATGACAATCACACCGTCATTCCCGCATGCTGTAAGCCGCCGCTACCGCGGGGTTCCAGCCGTTCACTAGTCACCAGTCACCAGTCACGGCTGTTACGGGAGTGGGTCGAATCATGATCCCTGATCTTTGATCCGCCTTTTGTAAGACTAATTTATATTCGAAAATAATCGTTATTAAGATCAAAATCAGAATCGGGATTAAGATGAAGATGAAGATTAGGAATCAAGACGAAGAAGCTAGAATCAAGCTAAACCAGACAAGTAGTTGCCCCGATACCGTAAGAAGAATGGTGGCGATGGGATACACGCTTGCGTACGCAAACGTGGGAGAGTCATCATCAATTTGATTTATCAAAACTCCCAAAGCGGGAGTGCTGGTCATCGCGCCGCATACCGCTCCAAGCGAGTCCGCTATCGGCATGGAGAGGACTTTTACAGCTATGAAGTACGAGACCACCATGGTAACCACGGCGACGACCGCGCCGAGAAGGATCAGCAGGATAAGGTCCGCTCCCATCATTGCTCCGATAAGCTTGCTTCCGGACGAAACGCCGACAGAGGAAAGAAAAAATACGAGCCCGAATTCGCGCAAAAATATTCTGGTCGCTATTGGAAGCCTGACGGACCATCGGCCTATCTTCCCGAAATGGCCGAGAAGCAGCGCCACCAGCAGGGACCCTCCCGCAGTTCCAAGACGGAAAGTCATACCGCCCATCTCAAAGGGTACGTGACCGAGCGCAAGCCCGGCAAACATCCCGAGGGAGAGAATCACGATATTGGTCTCGTCCAGCTTCTTTCTTTCAGAACCGGCAATCTCGGCAAAACGTTTTATATTTTCGGCACTGCCGAAGATCCTTATCTCGTCTCCCATTTCAAGCATCGTGTTTCCGTGCGGAGTTATATTAGTGCCGCTTCTCCTGATCCTCGTAACCGTCACACCATAGGCCGAAGGAATTCGTAGATCCCTCAGCGCTGATCGTGTTAGCCTCGTATTCGCAAGAACGATATCTTTGACATTCATGCCGGAGAGAGGCTCTAACCCGACCTCACACCTTCCGCCAAAAAAACTTTCAAATTTGGAAAGCTCTTCCGGAAGGCCGACGACTATTGCAATATCGCCATCCTCGAACACGGTGTCCGGAGAGGCGTAGATCATCTCATTCCCGCGCTTGATCCTTGTAACATTCACATGGCAGAACCTGTGCACAGCCATCCCTTTCAGGTTCTTACCGATGAAATTTTTATTAGCTAAAAGAAAGGACTTCGTTTGAAAATCGTTCTGTATGTGCCTGTTTTTCTCCAGCTCCATCTCACTTTGAAATTTTTTATTGTAGATCCTCGGTATGTATTGGACAAAAAGAACTATCAAGAGAAAGCCCAGGGGGTATGTCACAGTGTAGGCTATCGACATCTTCTCCGGAGAAATCGAGGAACCTCCTATCAGCGCATCCAGCGCAGAGGCCAACGTAGGGGTGCTTGTGAGAGAGCCAGCAAAAGCTCCTATGAATGCTCCTTCCGGAAGTTCGAAGATCAGGGATCCTACCGCCGAGATCAATACGCCGACGACAACCGTCGAAACCGAAAGGATTATCATGTTCAAGCCAGTTCTGCCCTTGAACAGATGAAAAAACCGGGGCCCCATCGAAAGGCCGATCGAATAGACGAAAAAAAGTATCCCTATTTGTTCTATTATCTGAGGCACCGACGCCCCCATGGCCCCAGCCACGAGACCGGTAAAAAGACAGGCCGTATTGCCCATACCTATCCCGCGTATGCGAACTAGGCCAAGTGAACAACCGGTGAATATAACCGCCAGAAGGACTAATACCTCATTGCCGAGTATCATTTCCATATTGATCGAATTTCCTTTGCCATTGTATAGCCTCAGAAAGGCGAGCGATCAAGAACAACTCTCATTGACTAATCAGCCACGATAATTTAACGCTGCACGCTGCAAATTGAGTCCCTGAGAGCATCTCCCGACTTGAGGGGTCTTTTGATTAAATATCACAACCTTTTTGCATGGATGACGATAAAGCTCCATGGCAAGCTGACGACCTGCGAGGTCTGAAAGGAAGAAGGATGACCCGCCATACGATGATTTGAAGTAGAAAAATACAAATTTTGATTTTGGACCTAACAAACTACTTTTATGCTGCATCGCATATTGATGATAGCTCCAATTCAGCTACAGACCACGGATTCAAAATGGAGGAACGATGTCAACGATAGATACAGGAAGGGATGCATCAGGTGAAACTACGAAACTTCGAACCTCTGCCATCACCTGGAGAGATCATGACTCCGTGCATCTTTGGACCGATGATAGCGGCGAACTGCAATGCTCTATAAGCGAAGGGGGGCTCAAGGCGATCAGATCGAAGGCCCGCGATTTTGTAAGATCCGGCTTCACAAAGGGATATAAAGATTTCCCGATGAACAAACCGGAGATACTCTCCCGCACGATGAGCTCGTTTTTTACAGAGGAAAACATCTGCCAGGTCATCACAGCCGATGACGAGATCACTCCTCAAAATCACAATAAAAAAAGGGAAAGCTACAGGTCATCCAGATTGAAGCCAAGCAATGCCATGAAGCTGGGACTTATAGGCAAGACCCTTCCGGTAAAGGCCGACTGTCAGGAAGGCTACGACTGGGCAAATTCCCCGCATTTCAGCGGCATATCCAAATGCAGCGACATCACCAAACATTTCAAGATCGGGTTGCCGGTTAGTATGTACGCAACTCCGATGAATGCAAGAAAGGCACAGGAGATCATAGATGGACCGGACAATATAAGATTCCTATCCGATTATGTTGACTCGACCCCGACCAACTGCAATTCCAGAGACTCGGAAAGGGGCGAAGAGGCATTCCTATACGCCATGAAGGTCGTCGGACAGAAATTCCGATACATACTTTCCGCAGGAAAAGAAGAGGGGCTATCCTACTGGAATCTCGTCAAGAGCTGCACCGCAAATTCCGGCGCCGATATCAGCGCCAAAGACCTGGAATTCGACAACGGATTCCGCGTCTATTTCCCTGTTTCGGTTGAATACGAGGGTTCACCGCTTGACTATACGCTAATCATATCATCCGTGGCTGCTGCAGCCGATTCTTGGCTGGCGGTCTTCGTCACCGAGCGATATGCCTACGAAAGATATCTGGGTGCTGAATTTGCAAAAAAAATATTGTTAAGAGCCAGAGCCGAAGGGTGGGAAGTTCAAAAATAGCAATAATATCGAACGATTTGACATAGCACGTTATACGTAGTACGTCATCCGGGGTTTCGCTGGTAAGACGAATTCCAAAGGGAATCGGCTTTAGAAGGTGGCCCTCGATGCAGCCTAAAAGCCTCGCCGGATTATACCGCCCGCCTTTCTCACCGATCCTGCCAAACTTCATCCACAGGATCGGAGGGATGGCAACAGGAGCGGCCCTTGACGCCGCCTATTTCGGATTGAATGCTGCAGCCTCCGCATACTCCTCTGCCGGACTCAATTTGACAAGAATTGTAAGCGGGCTACGCGAAACCGGTATGCAAAAAAGGGAAACCGAACGCATAAGCGGAAGGACGCCGTATTTTCTGACCAAACGGGATCATTTCATAAAAAGCCTGGATGAAAAGGTCGACCTACTGCTTGGAGAGATCTCCTTTGACAGAATAGCAGCGTCATCCTCCGCGAACGATATCGAACGAAGCGAGGAGTTACCTGCGATATTTTTTTCCCACGGCATGTTCATGAACGCAAACTTCGGCCTATTTCCTATCGACGGCCGAGGTCAGATCCCAAATATAGACACGCTAAAAACTTTTCTTGGTTTTTTTGCCTATCTCGGATTCAAGGTGTTCTATCTTCACATGCGCAACTGCGTTCAGGTTCAGAACAGATATGTAAGAAACACGAGCGCATATGTAACAGATCCGTCAGCAAGGCCGGATATGCGCGGAGTAAAATATGAAATCCCTCCTGGCACGACCTTCGATGTCGTAAAAGAAAACGACATAGGCAGCGCACTCAGGTATATAAACGTCGAGATGGGGTACGACAAGATAGTCGCTATAGCCCACAGCCTCGGCGGAGATATGCTTTATGACTACATCGGCAGCAAGCTCCCATATTCCAGCAAGATAGCCGGGTTCGTTCCTCTATGCAGTCCGCTAAGATGGAAATATCCGGATGAAATGCTCATCAGGATCCTTCTGAAAGTCAGCAAAAGCGCGGATGCTTTAAATTCATTCATGGAACAGGCCGGCGTCGAAAGGCGCGCGGATCCTTTGGGATTTGTGAGCGAACGGGTCAGGTTTGCCTCCGAACTCCTCGCTGGATTTTCGCCCCTCACAGAGGTGGCTTTCAAAGTCAGTGCGCAGATTCCTTTGCTGCGTGAGGCCCTGGCAACTCTCTACTATCCTGGAGAGGACTTTGCACACATAAACCAGAGGATCATAGGAAAATTCATAAGAAAATGCCTCGAGCCGATGCCGACTCCGATGATAGAACATTTCATGAAGATACTTTCATCGAGTGATGGTTCACTGACCACCTCGGAGGGAAGACCAATATCGGCGGTGCTGCCCAACATATCGATCCCTGTCATGGCTATAGCCGGAGGAAGGGATGGACTCGCTAAAGCGGAACAAAACATAGAACCCGAGTTTAAAAAGATAGGCTCATCTAGCAAGAAAATTCACATCGTCGAAAACGGTGATCACTTCACAACCGTAATTGGCAAAGACTCTCCCAGAACAACCTGGCTCGAAATAGCTTCCTGGCTCCACAAAATCGGACTCTATCCTGAGTTCGACAGAAATGTTGTCGAAAAAATCATATCGGATCACGTAGACGTGGAGAAGCGGCCCCCATCGTTTAATTGGCCGCACTTTGATCGGGCCCGATCAAATAAAAACCCGGCCTCAAAACAGGGCCGGGTTTCCTTGTAAAATCAAACGTTATGATATTGCAGGGGAATGCTGCGAGTCCCGTCCCTCCTCCATTCCCATCGGGACAAAACCCTTCTTGCCGTGTCTGAACAGCTTTTTCGGATCGTCGATCCTCAATGCGTGCATGAGAACCCCATCCATATGATCGACAAGAACTATATTGAGCTCCTTCAGAATTTTCTTGGGAATTTCTTTAAGGTCCTTCTCGTTCTCCCTTGGTATCAAGACCTGTTTGATCTTGCCCCGGTGCGCCGCAAGAAGCTTTTCCTTGATACCGCCGATCGGCAGAACTCTTCCGCGCAGCGTAATCTCCCCTGTCATAGCTATATCTTTTTTGACCGGAAGTTTTAGAAGCGCTGAAGCTATTCCGGTCGCCATGGTTATACCCGCGCTTGGCCCATCCTTTGGAATCGCACCTTCAGGAAGATGGATGTGAATATCGAGTTTGCTGTAGAATTCCCTTCCCAATCCGAGATCCTCAGCTCGCGAACGGACATAGCTCATCGCCGCCTGCGCTGATTCCTGCATAACTTCGCCGAGTTTACCAGTGACTGTGAGCTTGCCTTTGCCGGGCATGACTGAAACTTCGGTGGTCAGAAGCTCGCCGCCAACTTCGGTCCAGGCCAGCCCTGTGGTAACACCGATCTGATCGTGCTCTTCCGCCAAGCCATAGTGGAATTTCGGAACACCTAGATATTTTTGAACCTTCTTCGGAGTTATCCTGACCATCTTTTCGTGATTTCCGCTGGCCACCACCTCGCGCGCGACCTTTCTGCATATCGAGGCTATTTCACGCTCCAAGTTTCTCACCCCAGCTTCTCGGGTATAACGTCGTATGATCGACTTGATGGCGGACTCGGTAAAATTGATGTTCTTCTTTGTGATTCCATTTGCCTCACGCTGTTTCTTTATGAGGTACATCTCGGCGATCTTTATTTTCTCAAGCTCCGTGTACCCCGGTATCCTTATGATCTCCATTCTGTCCTGCAGCGGGGCAGGTATAGAAGGGAGGGTATTGGCGGTAGTTATGAACATGACATGAGAGAGGTCGTAATCGATGTCCAGATAGTGATCGCTGAATGTGCTGTTCTGCTCCGGATCGAGAACTTCAAGCAGCGCCGCAGACGGATCTCCTCTGAAATCCATGCTCATCTTGTCGATTTCGTCTAGGAGAAAAACAGGATTGCTAGATCCGGCCTTCTTCATACTCTGCACCACTTTGCCGGGCATTGCGCCGATATAGGTTCTTCTGTGACCTCTGATCTCCGCTTCATCACGAACGCCACCTAGGCTCAGCCTTATGAACTTTCTTCCCGTCGATCTGGCGATCGAACGCCCCAGCGAAGTTTTTCCAACTCCCGGAGGGCCCACCAGGCAAAGTATCGGACCTCTCATCTTATCTACGAGAGCCCTGACCGCAAGATATTCGACGATTCTCTCCTTAGGTTGTTCGAGGCCGTAGTGATCCTCATTTAAAATTCTTTCAGCCTCCTTGATATCTATCTTGTCTTTGGTGAATTCACTCCATGGTATGGTGAGAATCCAGTCGATGTAGTTGCGAATGACTGTAGCTTCCGCCGACATCGGACTCATCATCTTCAGTTTTTTAATCTCCTTCATCACCTTATCGCGGGCTTCGTCGGTGAGACGGAGTTTCCTGGCCTTTTCTTCAAGCTCGGCTATCTCAGCCTTGAATTCATCCCTTTCCCCAAGCTCCTTCTGAATAGCCTGCATCTGTTCATTGAGATAATACTCGCGCTGCGTCTTCTCCATCTGTTTCTTCACGCGAGAACGTATGCGGCGCTCAACCTGCAATATCTCTATCTCTGACTGCATCAATGTTAGGAGTTTCTCAAGCCTCTCGCCAGCAAACGAAATTTCAAGTATGCTCTGCTTATCAGGCAATTTCAGTGAGAGATGCGCCACGATAGTATCGGCGAGCCTGGACGGATCGTCTATCGCGGAAACGGAAGCGAGCATCTCAGGCGGTATCCTCTTGTTGAGCTTTACATACTGTTCGAAGGTGTTTTTCACTCCGCGCATCAAGGCTTCCACTTCCACGGTAACTTCGCTCTCTTCCGTGAAAGGCTCTGCCTCGGCCAAAAAGAAATCTGGGTTGGTGAGATACTGTATGACAGTAGCGCGTCCTTTGCCTTCCACCAGGACCTTGACCGTCCCATCGGGAAGCCTCAAGAGCTGGATTATCGCAGCCAGAGTTCCGACCTTGTAGATATCCTCCGGTTTGGGGTCGTTGGTCTTCGGATTGATCTGCGCGGAGAGAAGTATATCCTTCTCCTTGTTCATAGCCTCTTCCAGCGCAGCGATGGACTTCTCCCTGCCCACAAAAAGCGGAACGACCATGTGAGGGAAAACTACGATATCCCTCAGCGGAAGAAGCGGAACTAAAATTCTATTACCACCGGATACGGAATTCTTGGCGTTAACTCCTGCCCCTGCTACATCATCTGACATATTTCCCCCTTATCCTGTTGTTGTAAATTTAAACCTCAACAAAATTATGCCGAATCGGCCTTCTTCTCCTCATTGTCGTAGACAACGACTGGTGGCTTTTTCTTTCTTATCACATCGGCGTCAATAAGGACTTCTCGAACGTTGTCGCGAGATGGAATATCATACATGATGTCCAGCATCACGTTTTCTATGATGGACTTCAAACCGCGGGCGCCGGACTTTTTATTGACGGCATCCTCTGCAATCGCTTCTATCGCGTTTGATGCGAACTCCAGCTTGATCTTCTCCATCTCGAAAAGCCTCTGATACTGCTTAACCAGAGCATTTTTGGGCTCGGTCAGAATTTTCATGAGAGCAGGCTCGTAGAGTTCTTCCAGCGTAGCGGTAAGCGGGAGCCTCCCAAGAAATTCCGGGATAAGGCCGTACTTCAGGAGATCTTCGGTTTGGACGTCTTTCAGGAGATCGCCCGGTCTGCGGTCGGTCTTGCCCTTTACCTCCGCTCCAAAGCCGAGCTTCTTCTCCCCAACCCTTCTTTCTATGATATCCTCCAAACCTACGAAGGTTCCACCGCATATAAAAAGGATATTAGTCGTATCGACGGGTATGAATTCCTGCTGAGGATGTTTCCTCCCACCCTTGGGCGGAACGCTTGCGACGGTTCCCTCTATGATCTTGAGAAGGGCCTGCTGAACACCTTCCCCCGACACATCCCTAGTTATCGACGGATTCTCGGATTTCCTGCTGATCTTGTCGATTTCATCGATATAGATAATCCCTCTCTCCGCCCTGGCCTTGTCGAAATCCGCGGCCTGCAAAAGATTTAGAACTATATTTTCAACATCTTCGCCGACATATCCGGCCTCGGTAAGCGTCGTCGCATCAGCGATCGCAAAAGGTACCTTCAAAAGCCTCGCCAGCGTCTGCGCCAGGAGAGTTTTTCCCGTCCCCGTTGGGCCTATGAGCAATATGTTCGATTTCTGAATTTCCACATCATCGCTATGCCGCCTGTAGCCGTGTTCGATTCTCTTATAATGATTGTGAACCGCTACGGACAAAACGCGTTTTGCATAGTCCTGACCGATTACATATTCATCGAGAACTTTTTTAATTTCTGCCGGCTTAGGAACACCGAGCCTGTCCCCGGATATCGGAGCGCGTATATTCTCTTCCGCTATAATATCGTTGCAAAGCTCTATGCACTCATCGCAGATATATACGGTGGGGCCCGCTATGAGCTTCCTGGCTTCCCTCTGGCTCTTGCCACAGAAGGAACATGATAGATTCATAACGTCGTTGCCGCCATCATCGGTAGTCTTACCCATTTTAAAACCTCCAAAACTTTCCGCATCTCGCGAAAGGGAGTTAAGTTCTATTTTTTGCCGTCTTTGCCGCGTTCTTTGGCGGACCTGTAGTGCACTACTTCGTCGATTATGCCGTAGGCCTTCGCTTCATCGCCGCTCATAAAAAAATCTCGGTCCGTGTCATTCTTAATCTTGTCCAAGGCCTGACCGGTATGGCTGGCTAAAAGCTGATTCAGCTTCTCGCGAAGGCACAAAATTTCCTGTGCCTGTATGGCGATATCGGAGGCCTGCCCTTGAAAGCCGCCTATCGGCTGATGAATCATCATCCTGGCATGAGGAAGCGCAAACCTCTTCCCCTTCGCGCCTGCCGCAAGCAAAACGGCGCCCATGCTCGCCGACTGTCCCATGCACAGCGTCGACACATCGGGGCGAACGTATTGCATCGTATCGTATATCGCAAGACCGGCTGTCACAGCCCCTCCTGGACAGTTTATATACAGGTGTATGTCCCTGTCCGGGTCCTCGGATTCGAGAAACAGAAGCTGTGCAATTATTACGTTCGCAAGATCATCGGTTATGGGAGAGCCTATGAAGATTATCCTGTCCTTCAAAAGCCTGGAGTATATGTCGTAGGCCCTTTCGCCCTTATGCGTCTGTTCTATCACCATCGGAATGAGCTCGTTCTTGATCATATCGAAGCCCTCTCTTTGTCCTGAGTTGATTTATCTAAAAACTCAATTTCGAAGATCCATCGCTCCCACAAATTTAAGCCGCCGCATGCAGTGGATTAAAGCACCGAGGATGACAACCGAATTTTATTTTTTCTCCTTCTTTTCCTTCTTCTCGGATTTTCCCTGCTTCACATACTTGATCTTGGATTTGGAGATGATCAACTCCAAGGTCTTTTCGAATATCAACTGTGCCTTGAGCGACTCCATCTGGTTACTTTTCTCGATATATTCCTTGATCTGTTCAGGAGTCTGACGCGACTGTTGCGCTATCTGCGAAACTCGCTCCTCGACATCGTCATCGGACACCTGGACGTTCTCCTTACTTGATACCGCATTGACGAGCAGGAAACCGCGGGCGCGGCTCGTAGCCTCTTCGACGTTGGCCTCTACAAACTGCCTGGGGTCGAGTTTCACCTCTTCGAATTTCTTGCCCTGAGATTCGTACTGACGCTTTATCTGTTCGAGCATGTTTTTCAGTTCGGAGTCGACGAGCGGCGTCGGAACCTCGATATCCTTGTGTTTTTCTACCAGCTTTCTAACTGCCTGAGCCATCAGGTCGTTTTTAATCATCACCTCTTTATATTCGAGTATCCGCTTCTTGAGGTCGGCCTTCACCTCTTTCAGATCCTTGAATTTTCCGATCTCCTTGGCAAAATCGTCGTTGATTTCAGGCACTATCTTCCTTCGCACCTCCTTCATCTTAACGTTGAAGAAGCCCTTCTTCCCGGCCACCTCAACACGAAAGTAATTCTTCGGATAGTGGAACTCTATGTCGCGCTCTTCGCCAGCCTTCATTCCGGCGATCTGCGTTTCAAATTCCTTGAGAAGATTGCCGGTCCCGAAATCGACGACATAATTTTCAGCCGCATCGCCTGGAAATGCATTGCCGTCGGCTGTACCTTTGAAATCGATGAGACCGACAAACCCGTGTCCTATCCCAACATCTGGTGCAGGTTCGAGCTGAGTCATCTGATGCTGAAGCCTCTTCAGTTCGGATTCAACCTCCTCGTCAGTAGCCTCAGCCTTCACACGTTCAAGGGAGAGGGAATCGTACCCCTTGGGATCGACCTCCGGATATATTTCGAAGGTCGCTTTGTATTTAAAAGGGCTGCCCGACTTAAACTCGCTCTCCGGCAGTATGTCGGGAGGGGTTATTGGACTAGCACCGGACTCGTCTATAGCGTTCGGGTAGCTCGCTTTGACCGCCTCGCGCATAGCATCAGAGAGAAGCTCATCGCTGAACCTCTGACGTATCATACTGTCCGGAACCTTCCCCTTGCGAAAACCCGGAAGCTTTAACTTCGCCTTCATCTTTTTCATAGCAGCGGCGATAGCCTTATCGACCCCTTCTGCGCTGACCTCGACCTCTATCGACTGACGTATGGAATCAACCTGCGTAATCTGTGTGGGCATCTTTCTCTCCAAATCTTCGATCTCACCGCGATCGTCGGTTTACTTAAAAGCTGTGCGAGGAGGGGGATTTGAACCCCCATGGATCGCTCCACTAGATCCTAAGTCTAGCGCGTCTGCCAATTCCGCCATCCTCGCTAACTTTAGGACGTTATCTGCTCTATAAAGTAAAAAACGTCCAAAAACCTGCTGAAACGTAGCGATTTTTTTATTTAAAGGCAAGTTAAAGGGATTTTTTTCTGTTTTTTTGGTAGTTGATATGCATTTTGTGAAGAATTCTGTGGATATACAGCGTGGATAGGAAATTCATATATCATAAAATCATTAATAATATCACCTAGATATGCCCGACCAAGCAGAAAGACCGCTCAAGCTACATGAAGCCGCGGAGAAGGTCGTGAAAATCCTGAAATTTATCCGAAGCCCACTCCCAGTGAGACCAGCGCTCTATAAGATCCAGATCTACCTTGTTTTTGCGGGCGACGATCAGGGCTTCATCAAGTCCGTCCTTGTTTCCAAACCGGTAATAGTACGCAAGCCTATGCCTTACACAGTCGGTCGGCGAAAGCAGGCTCAGATCACCAGAGGAGGTCTTGATCACAGGAATATCGCCAACCATCTCGTCGCCAACACATACTGGAGGGGGAAGGAAGCTGACCTCTATCCCCAATTTCTCTGACCCATATGTGCGATGGACAAGGTGCTTGAAACCGAGCTCCTTCATCGCGGCCTCGATTTTTTTCGAGATGTATTCGCTGATCACAAACTCAAGCCCCCTGAGATGAATTCCGGAAGCGCCGTAAACTGCCGCACACCCCTGCCCCGTCAAAACGGGATCAAATCCAAGAGCCTTGATATAAGATGATATTGCAGCCGCAAGCTCCCTTATTCCCTTGCCTTCTAACGATGGAGGTTTAACCGGAAGGGGCTTGGATTTCCTGACTCCGTCAGAGGGTTTCTTGGTCGCACCCTTCACAGAGGCTTTCTTTTTAGCCTTGATCGTCTTGGAGTTTTTTACACCGGCTTTGGTCTTGGTTTTAGTCCTGCTCTTAGGCTTAAGCTTGACCTTAGACTTAGACTTAGACTTAGACTTAGTCTTAGACTTAGTCTTAGACTTAGACTTAGTCTTAGTCTTAGACTTAGTCTTAGTCTTAGCATTAACCCGTGATTTACCTTTGGCCGCTCTTTTACTCTTCATGCGGCGGATACTCGCACATTAAATAATAATTTTCAATCATTCGGAAGAACGACAGTCGGATAAGTTTAGTGGCACACGCATTGTCTAGTATAGTAACCTCTGAAAAATCAGCAAATTCAGGGCACCTCTAAAAGCTATGCGCTTGTCATCCCCGCAACGACCGTGACTTGTGACTCGTGACTTGTGACTGGTGAACGGTTGGAACCCCGCGGTAGCGGCGGCTTACAGCATGCGGGAATGACGGCGTGATTGTCATCCCCGAATGGTTCTATCGGGGATCCAGCAACGACCGTGACTGGAAAAAACAGAAGCTAGAAGCGAGAGGCTTCGCCTGTAGAAATCTCGCTTCTCACTTCTAGATTCTAGCTTCTTGATGTTTTGGTCGATGGTCAATTGTCCATGGTCGAAGTTATTGTTACAGCTAGCTTTTCAGAGGTTCCTAAAGAGTCTCTCATCTGAGTTCCATTCTCGACAGCTTTGAAAGCATCGCTTCTACATCTGCGCTGTGGGGGGCCTTCGATCCCAGACTTATAAGCTCGGAGATGACTTCGTCCTCGCGAATCCCCTTAGCCAAAAGAGATCTCCCCAAAACAAGATAATTCAGGAGATATTTAGAATCCGCAGCGATTCCACGGCGTGAAAACGCTTCCGCGGAAGAGAAATCCCCTTCAGACAGCAAACGGGATGCGGTTTCGTTTAAATACATCGCATCTTCATTGGAGCATCGCGCCGGGCTCGAGATACCTTCGTTGGAAAATCGTCTGAGGAGATCACGACATCTGAAGTAGAATGAAGAGGGCTCGCTCGATCTATTTCCGCATCTGGCGTGAAAACCACCATCAGGAGATGATATATATATCCATCCCTTCTTGAAATTATTTTTGGGCTTCCTATGGCAGTCAACTTCGATCGAAACGCCCTTGTCTTTAAAAATAACGCCGTCGCCAGAACAAAGTTCAAAGTCCATAAAATCTACATCAAGACCTGCTCCGATCTCCGAGGCTGATTCGCCGGACATACATACTTCGGCATAGAGGCCAAACGGGCACAACGATACAAGAGCGTAAATTAAAATCAGTATTCCTTTGAACACCTTTCAATCCTCGACTCTGCATCCCGGCACGATATCGCATCCGGAAACTTCTGGCATAGCACCTTATAGAAAGGAATTTGCTTGGAGCATCCGAAAAATTTTTCCTCTTCCTGAAAGAGGCTCATCTGCTCTGCAAGCTCCGCTTCGACTGCAGAAAAAACTCGCCCCCTCTCCCTTTCGCACAGCTCAGGATGATACCACGCATCGTGAAGCGCCGACAGCATCGCCATAGGGTCCTCCATGCCTGATGCCTCTCGTATTTTTTGTTGAATTTCTGCGGCCAAGGCAAGACACGACTCCCCTACTAACCCGCTCACGAAACCCTTTGCGCGCAAAACGCTCTTTAGAATGGGAGGCTCCGCGGCAAACTTTTTGAGATCGGAAAGGGAAGTTTCGATCTCCCGAAGAGACTTTTCATTTTCCCCCGACTCGTAGGAAAGAATTGCATCGACATAGGATGAAACCGCCGAAAGTTTCGCCGAGTTCTTGGCATCTACATCTTTCTGCCGCTCAAATTGCTTTTGAATATACTCCATAAGCTTGACGATGCTCGGGTTTGACCCAAAAAGTTCGAGGGCCTCAAGCACAGAAGCCCTGGCTTGTACGAAATCCCCCTTAGATATGTGCCCTCTGATATCCTTCAGAAACCCCGCGGGGATTTCGCCCGCGGCTGACTCCTCATCCACGATAGCGATTCCCTCCCCTACTCTTCCCGCCCCTGAGCACGAAATAGCCGAAGCTATAAAAATAAAAAAAACGGAGCTCAAAATAAGAGACCTCACTCCGGCACCTCCATCCTTTCGATTCTCTCCGCGCTTCGCGCCATCAGCGAAGCTTCACCGGGAAACCCCGACGCCTCCAGTGAAATTACCGCCGACTTTAATCCGGCCATTTTTTTATCGACTCTTTTCAAAAGATATTCCTGACAATTACCGCTCTCTGGATCCAAAAAAGCGGAACGCCTGCAAATTGCGGCAGCGGAGATGAAATCACCAAGCTGGACACGGCGAACCGCTTCGAGCTTGAGGAGTCTGGAAATTTCCTGTGATGTTTCAGGCACATTCATATCCTCCAAATCTTTTTTCTGAAGAGCCACGATTTCAGATTTCCTGTCGAACTTAAAGTTTCCGATGAACAGAAAAACGACCCCAACGACAAGGAGAAACCAGACAAAAACTCTTCTGCTCACAGAAGGAGCTCCTTTCTTAAGATTCAAAGACTTCATCGGAACATCTCACCAGCGTTACACGATCGCACAGCAGACGGGCTGAAAAAAACAATTCGCCGCCTTTTCGAGGCGACCTCCAAGAAGCGCTGCCGTTCTCCTTGAGCATGTGGAGAGCGGTCAGATACTCTCTCTTAAACTCCGTAGAAAGCCCCCCTGTCTGGCTGTCCACAGAAGCGAAATGGGAGTTCGCCCTTTCACTGCTAAGGATCACGTTCATTGACTCGCCGATGAGGATGGCGCCCTTCCCATCTGTTGCGACAAAAAGATCAAGAAGCGCCTTTGAAATTTCCAAATCGCTACTGCGTTCATGCAAACTCGATTCCCTGCCTGCGATAGCCGGGAGCACGAAAAGAAAAAAAGCTGCACAAACGGAGAGGACCCAGCCTGTAAAATAGAACAGATTCAAATAACACCTCCCATCACCGCCGCTACTCCTCCGCTGGCAAAACGCACGATCACAGGCCCGAACAATACGATGAAGGTTGCCGGCATTATCAGCATGACTATTGGAATAACCATCATCTGCGACGCAACCATACCGCGCCTTTCAAGTTCCATAAGGCGGGAGCTTCTCATGCTCGCGCCCTGAGAGCGGAGAAATTTGCTGACGCCGACCCCAAGCCTCTCCGCGTTGACCAACAGCGATGCGAAAGATGCAAGTTCTGGAGATGGGCTTTTGGCCGCCATCTCTGACATAACCTCTCTCCTGGATTTACCTGACGCCATCTTCCGCGCAGCTTCCGAAATAAATTCTTTAAGAGGACCCTCTCCAAGCCTTGAAGATATCCTTATCATCGACTGTATGGAATCGCTCCCCGCGCTTATCGATATACTCATAAGATCGAGCAAAAATGGGAGATCCCTTTCTATCGATCGCGCCCTTTCCCTGATCATCGCAGAAATCCATGCATGCCCTAAAAACCTCCCTGCGGCTAATCCGATGACGATGGTTGGAATCCCGAAGGAAAAACAGAGAATCGAACAAAGAGCCCCTGCCACCGGAAATACAAGAGCATGCATAAGCGCGAATGATTTCAAGTCGGTCCGCATGCAAAGGCCTGAAATGACAAAGTCTCTTTCATATTTGTCGTTCTTGAAAAATTTCCAATCCCCCACTAGGGCAGAGGCAAAAGATGCCGCCGGAAGTAAAAATTTAAGCAGCGGAGAACGCTCTCGCTCCGCAGCCGCATCCATCCCCAGCATAAACGAGTTTATTCTGCGTATCAGGGGTGGAACCATATTGAATGCCAAAAACCCCGCTATTGCCGATGAGATATATTTTTCCATAAAAATTATTACCCCAAATACGCCCACGCCATATCGAAAATTGATTCATCTGAATCCCGCCGCTTAAACAATCCTTCACAATTATTTTTAAATTTGATCTCAGCCACGCCCGCGGTAGCATTTCCCTTTTTATCAAGCAGGACCTTGCCGCTGCCTGAAAAATTTCTGCACACGAGTTCCTCTGGAGGCGATGAAGCTCCAGTATCGATGAAAGACTCGACGGATAAATTACGACATTCCGCGCATCTGTCATCCAAAGCTCCCAACCTAACGGAAATAGAAAAGAGTTCCCCCTCAACATCGGCCAGCACTATTCCGCCGCTGGATATGGCGGAACATGCAAAAGCCGACGCAAATTCTGGCGCCGTTATTTTCATCTTTCCCTTCATCGAAACACAATCGATCTTCCTTATTATTTTTCTATCAATCACGCGCGCACCTTTCTCATCGAAGGAATATGCGACGAGATACCGACCTTGATGTGCGTAAGCGGAAAAAGGAGTTGATTCGAACATGCACGCCGCCACAAAAATCATAAAAAGACGGGAGATACTCATCGAAGAGCCCTCTTTGAAAGCAGGTGTATCCAGAAAATACCGACCCCCTCGAGGCTCAACGCTATCATGATCAAGAAAATTCCAAGCCTGCTTCGAATCAACGGAGAGACGTATCCGGGAGATACAAAATGCAGCGCCACGACGAGAAACCATGGCATTGCAGCAAGCGTCCACATCTGGAAACGCGCTTGAGCACCGCAGGTCTTGATCTTATCTGAAAGGCGCTTTCTCTCAGCCGATATCGCCATGACGATATCCAGAGCCGCAATCATATCGCCACCGCATCTGCGAAGCGCCGAAATCGATTGCGCGAATAAAATCGCCTCCTCGCAAGCGACCCTTTGAGCCATTTTATCCGCTGCGCGCTCTATCGAGACGCCGCTCTCGACATCGGAAGTTAAGGCGGCCAGCTCTTCTCCGAGAGGGGCCGGAATTTCATCGGAAGCCGATTTTATCGACTGTTGCAGCGAGATCCCTGCGCGTAGCGAATTGGCCACTACAGCCAGCGCTGTAGAAATCTGGTCTCTGCACTTCTTCATCCTCCTTGAAAAAAAGAACGCACCGATACGCCTCCTGAGCTCATCTAAAATCGATTTTAATGAGAGATTCGAAAATAATACAAAGACAGATCCAAAGAGAAGCACGGCTACTATGAATCCGGTCATAAAAATTCTCCCGCAGTATCGCCTGAGTCAAAAAAAGATGCGCGCATACCTGTGGAAAAGAGGAGATCACCCTTCTTTCTGTATTCGTACAAACTCTGCATGCCTATAACGCCAGAATCTATTCCTGTTATTTCTGAAATACTCACAACTCTCCTCCTTCCGTCGGCAAATCTGACTACCTGAACGACGAAATCTATCGCCCTGGCTATCTGCTCCCTTATTGCCAATATCGGAATTTCCACCTTCGCCATAAGGACCATGGTCTCAAGCCTGGAGAGCGCATCCTTCGGAGAATTTGCGTGGATCGTCGCAAGAGAACCTTCGTGGCCGGTGTTCATCGCCTGCAGCATGTCGACCGCCTCCGCTCCGCGGCATTCACCTATTATTATCCTGTCCGGCCGCATTCGCAGCGCGTTTTTCAGAAGGTCCCTGATGGATATCTCTCCGCGTCCCTCTATGTTAGGCGGACGCGATTCAAACCTGACCACATGATCCGTCTTTAGTGAAAGCTCAGCGGCATCTTCTATTGTGATAATGCGTTCGGATGAAGGTATGGCAGAGCCGAGTATGCCCAGCAGCGTAGTTTTACCAGAGCCGGTTCCCCCGGATATGAGGATACTGCCTCGGCTGGCCACGCATTTCATGAGAAATTCCATAGCATCCGCGGAAATCGTACCGCCCTCCACTATGTCTTTCGCTGAAGCGACATCTCGTCTGAACTTTCTGATGGTCATGACCGGACCATCTATCGATATGGGTGGAATCGCCGCATTTATTCTGGATCCATCCGATAGGCGGGCGTCCGCCATGGGATGAAGCTCGTCTATCCTTCTGTTTGAATACGATATAAGCCTCTCGATGGAAGAGAGAAGGGCCTCAGAGCTTTCAAATGAACAATTTTCCTTCGATATTATTCCTGATTTTTCGACATATATCCGATCATATCCGTTCACCATTATCTCGGTGACATCTTCGTCGCCGAGAAGGTCTGATATTGCCTGACATCCCAAGAGATCCGTGGCGCAAAGTTCGGAATTTATAACCGCGGCTGGTGACGATGGCCGTGGCAAAGATGGAGGTTTTTGAGAACTTTCATAACCAAGGACTTCGCCTACACGCACGCATGATTCGTAAAGAGCTGAATGGTCGAATAGCCTCCGCGCCACAATCGAAGGATCGTCAAAAGATCCTATGAAAGCCAATTCCGACCTTCTCGCGATCACGACCGATGAATGAAGGTCGTGGCTTCGCATGGCAAAACCGACCGGCACGAAGGGTGAAGATGAGCCGATTTCTTTAGCCGCATTCCTACACATCCGGGAGACTTCGGCCCTTTCACAGGCCCCGAGAAAATAAACAAGAGGGATGGGAATATTTCCTGGCATTTTACCGCTCCATGGATATCGTCTATCCAAAATCATTAGATCGTAGGCTTCGCCGATGGCGAAAAAAACCGATTCCGAAATTTCATTTTCACCAACGACCAGAGCCTGGCCGCATACTCCCTTAGCCCTCACATAATTTTTGAACGAATTGGAATCGAACTCATCGAACAGACGATTATATTCCTCATAGGACGCCAGCCCATGCTTCAAACCACATTCAGAAATAAGGACTATGTAGCCGATCTTCTCCGCCCGCATGCCGGAATCGACAGATGAAATCGAATCCGCAAGATCCCTGCCCTCTTCGATCCCTGAAACCGCCACGATCCTCACCTATGCCCCCTTGCCCTGCGCGCACCCCGCTGTTTATGATTCCTTTTTTTTGCTGAGGCAGATTTCTCCGGGATACCTCTTTTACCTTCTGCGTCGGAATTTATTTTTTCTTCTAGTGAAAGAAATTCAGCAAGCTTAACGGCGCCGGGAGACGGAACTCTGACCTTTTTGGGCGTGATGAACACAACGAACTCAGAGCGATTGGATTGAAAATCGCTCGAAAGAAACAATGTAAACAGAGCCGAGCTTGTGTCTATTCCGCGAGGCACTCGATTTTTCATCTTAACATCGACATTGCGGATTATATTTCCTATCACCACGCTATATCCCAGCGGACAAAGCGCGGTCGTGGATATGGTATGAGTATCCACCGCGCCCCTGATATCGGGAGAAGGTGAGGAAAGAGTCGTCTTGAGCTTTATGTCTACAGAATCTCCAATGACAACCGGCTCAGCCTTTATTTCTATTCCGACCTTTTTAAAACCGACCTCGTCATCCCTATAGAAAGGAATTTCGGAGCCGCTGAATATTTCTCCCGCATCGCCGCTTTTTATAACCACCGATGAATTTTCGAGAACCCTTCCCTCGCCGCGCTCGCGTATGCTCTTGAGTTTCGGTATAAACTGAAAGACAAAACCCAAAACCGACCTTCCCAGATCACCTATCGAGGAAAGAATTCCATCCCCGCCAAACGAACCGTTGCCAGAGCCACCACTTGGTACGGCGCCCGGAGCCCAGCTAAGCCCAAGTTCGCGCAGGGCCCCCTTCTTAACCTCCATCATGTGAAATTCCAGCTCGACCAACTCGCCATCGCCGATCCTGCGCCCGACATCCCTCACCTCCAGGAGATCCACGATTTCATCGGAGTAAAGGGATGCTATCTCAAGGGCCTTCTTTCGATCCGCTTCGCCATAGATAACCCCCTCGAGAAGTATCTTGTCCCTCATCGGGCGCGCCCTAACTCCATGGATCCCTATGCTCTCCTCGATCAGCTGAGCCCTCCTGCCTATCAATTTTTCAGACAACCGCGTGGAATTTTTTACGTTCGAATCGCGTGATGAAAACGACTCTATTTCTCTAAACTCACGAGGATCAGCCACCTCTCCCTCTATCTCAACCCTGCCATTTCTGATCTCAATCCTGACTCCATCAAGGGAGCCGAATCTCTCGGTAGCGGCATCCAGGATATCTTTCAGAGTACTTACAACGACTCTGATCCTGAACTCGTCGCGTTTCTCACCTGACGAATCCCAAACAGTCAAAGAGGTCTCACCTCGATCCTTCGCCGAGAGATATAGGTTTTTTCTATCGGTTGAGACCTGGAAGTCGCAGCATCTGTTGTCGGCTATCGCTACGTCGCCGACCTCATATTCAAGATTCATGGTCCTGGATTGTCCCCTGACGAGGGTCATGATCTCCGGCAGATCGGAAGCATCGGAAACTCCAGCTTCCGATGATAACCCGAAACCGATGAGGAACAACGTAATAAAAATTTTAAACCGCCTATGCATCTCATCTCCCACGAAATTCCTTAAACCGGACTCCCCTCTCATTCAATTCATGAAACTTTCCTGCGATTGACTCTATGGTGGCCGGGGAGCTTTCGAAATCCTCCGAATCGCCCATAGGCCGAAGGGAAAAAGAAAGTTCTCCAAAGTGGGAGGCAAAATAGATTTTGCTGTCATCCCCCGGGGCAACCGCTATCGAGATCGATTTCGTTCCCCTTTCTGAAGTGATGCCATTAATCCCACCGAACATCCCTGCCTCCTTTTGTTTCGGACGTGGCGAAACCGAATGATCATTTCTATCCCCGGCCGCAACAACCAATGCGCCCTCGACGAGATGGAACGAGGCTCCCTTTGCAGATCCGTTTTCCTTGAGATCGAAAGTAGCGATAAGATCGACGCGATCCCCTCTTGAAATATACATCTGGCCGTAGGACTCCGGCAGCGGGAGTGTGACCAAGCGCATTCCGTCCGGAATTATCGATGAGAGAGGAATCTCCCCTTCAGGCAGCAGAAAGGTCTGCGATATCTGAGACCCTTCGGGTATTGTCACCGCCGCGACCCTTCCCACAGCTTCAACAATATTGAAAATTGGACGCGGGGTGAGAAATTTTCTGGGAACTGAAGCGCGGGTTATCGCAGAGATCGATATCATATCCCCCGCCTTGATATCCTCCGAAGCCGTTATAACTTCGACAGGTTCGGCAAAACCCAGCAGCTCGCGCTCCTTTCGTTCGATATGTCCCATCGCCAAAAAAGCTGCGACCAGGGCCGCTATAGCGGGAACAGCAATCCCTTTATTTTTTCTGAGAAACTCAATCATCGCAGATATCTTCATAATAGAGGAGAACCCCCTGACCCGTGAATGTTTGAAGAACTGAGTCACCGACTCCTGTCGGTATGCGCAAATTCCGCGAATTATAGCGGTCCGCCCCTGAACGTTCGATGCACGGCCTATTCATCCCATTGAGCGCATTGGCGATCTCCCACTTCTGCGCGGCGAGCGAGCTTTCGAGATTCGCATCCGAGATATTTTTCATGGCTGCATGAAAGATACCGGCGAACTGCATGACAATGACTATGAAGAGCGCGGCGAGCGGAGCCGCCACCGCTATCTCCAGAGCCGCAAAGCCCTCCTCACCAAAAGAAAACCTCATCATCCCCCTCCCTTAAGCAGCTCAAAAGGAATCATCGCCGCCCTATACAGCCAGTCGGGTAGAATTTCATTGGACATAGACTGGCGATCTTCATGGTGGGAAATAGCGTAATTAACTATCGATCCGCCGTAGGCCTTGGCAGCGGAGGTCGCCGTCACAGAAAAAACTCCGCCGTAAGAAGTGGACAAAGACAAAGGCGCGACAGGCTGCGCCGCGACGACCGCAACCCATCCATCGAAACGCCGTTCTTTGAGCAGATGCGAAAGGGCATCGAAATAGCCGTGCCCGACCCCCTCCGGATCGGCAAAATTACCCCCCTCCACAAAATCGTATGAAAGCCGACTCCACTGAAAATCCGGATCGAGTCGGTCTGATATGGCAAAATCGGCTTTTACTATGACTTCCAACTCAGATGCAGGGGCGTTTGACATGGCTACCGCAAGGGCGTACGAGCGGGCGAGCTCGGGAGCTCGAGTCAAAATTCTGCCGACCTTTTGAAACTCGAGCCCGATCTCGCTTTGATACCTCTCTATCCTTTCTCTTGCGGCGGACTCGCTCTGCTGCATGTCGCCGATAAAATCCTTTCTTATGGACTTAAAAGCCGAATGGATCGCTCTGTTGGAAGATGCGATTTCGTTCAGGGATTTTGCGAGCGTCATCGCACCGATATAGGCACCGCGGTCGGCGGCGATCTGCAAACGCATCTTCGCGATCGATACCTGTCCGATCAGGACCACGGCGGAAAGCGCCGCCATGAAAGCAGGAACCAGCATCATCGTCATAATGAACGAAAAGCCGCGGCAATTTCCAAATCTCATAGCGCACACAGGCGATATCCTCCGGAAGATCTGCAGTAAGGCGAGGGGGTATCTCCTCCCCTTAGAATTTCATTTGAAAGATCAGGGGGAAGCGCTTGCAAAGAAGGCAGGATTTTCTTGGACTCCACCCGGGGGAGACAAAACCCCTCACAGAACATCGAGCGCCCTCTTGAAATGTAAAAGGAGCGCATCGAATCGGTCATCCCACCTATTGAAGCCGAGACTATCATCGCAAAGCCGAAGATAAGCGCGGCTACAAATGGAATCGCGAGAATCATCTCCACCGACGCGAATCCTGCACCACATTTCAGATATCCTCTTCTCATTGCGGATTTGACATCTGTTGGTTGGTGGTGAGCCATCCAGCGACGTTGTGCGCAAGCCCCGCCACCGCGCTGTTGAACACGGGGATGAAGTGGCTCGCGGCGGATACGAGCCCCAGGACAACGACCGCTATGACCAGCATATACTCCGTCGCCGCCTGCCCCCTGCTATTACGAATCATTTTAAAGAGGTTTGTTTTCATGAATGAGATGAATTGCACTTCGCATGCCAGAAAATTTCTCAGACTTTACTGGGAGTTAAAAAAAAGCGCCTGCCCGATATACGGACAGGCGCACGATTTTAAGACAGGTATCTATATGAACAGCGTTGCATTTGAACGGTCGGCATCCGCCACGAATGTGGCAACCCCGCCCACTTCAACGTCGTCGATCAGCTCATCTCGCGATATCCCCATTACATCCATCGACATCTGGCAGGCTACAAACCTGATTCCTGCGGAACGCGCGGTGGATATCATATCGGTCAGGGAATCAACCTTTTTGGATTTCATCACGTATTTCATGAGGCGCGTGCCGACTCCGCCCATGTTGAGCTTTGAGAGCTTCAGCGAAGATGCACCTTTGGGCATCATCATGCCAAACATGCGGGATAGAAAATCCTTATTCACTGCCGGAGGGTTCGGCCTCTTGATGGCATTTAGTCCCCAGAAGGTAAAAAACATATTCACCCTCTGCCCCATGCTGGCAGCACCGGTGGCGATTACGAATGCCGCCATAACTTTGTCCATGTCGCCGGAAAATACCACGATACTCTTCTCGTTACCTGTGGACCTAGCCGAACTCACCTCATCATATGAACGCTTACGTATCTTCGCAACGATGACACCGTCATCGGAAGAGACCGAAAGCAGTTCATTTCCGGTGTTCTCACACCAGGACTTGATGTCCTGAGCAAATCCGAGATCGGTAGCCCTGACCTCCAAAATCTCACCATCTGAGATGCGCGAAACCTCTTCAAAAGTGCGCTTTATCGGCCCGGGACATGAAAGACCGCAGGCATCAAGCAAGTGCGTGGAAGCCAATTTATCTGGCACAGGTTGAAGCATATCGTCGCTCCCGATATTTTCCGCAGGCGCGGTTATGTTTCTGGAATCTCTGTCAGTCGCCTGCGTGTAGGTTTTGTATCCGCCGGAAAGGTTTCTCACGTCGAAAGCGTGCTGGCGCAGCATCCTCTCGGCCAAATATCCGCGCAACCCGACCTGGCAAAAGGACAGGATCTTCTTTCCGGACTTTAGTTCTGAAATTCTGGACCGAAGCTCATCGACTGGAATATTTATGGCACCCGGTATGGTGCCGAGCGAAAATTCCTCGGAGGTCCTCACGTCGAGCATGACCCATGAAGGATCGGATTTCACCCCGTCCACGTCGTTCCAGTGCATAATCTTTGTATCGCCTGAAATCACGTTTGAAGCGACATACCCGGCTATGTTGATGACATCCTTTGCCGCACCAAAGGGAGGTGCATAGGCGAGATCAAGCCTCGTAAGATCTGCGACCGTTCCCTTCATCCTGATGACGGATGCCACGACGTCAAGGCGGCGATCTATCCCCTTCGTCCCTGAAAACTGCGCACCCAACAATCTGCCATCTTTTGGATTAAAGATCAGCTTCACCGATATAGGGGTAGCCCCCGGATAATAGCCGACATGGTTCGGTGTGTGCGTGTACACCTTTTCAAAGGGAATCGAGTTTTGTTTCAAATACCCTTCTGTGCACCCCGCCGATCCAACGACCAGATCAAATATCTTTAGTATGGATGTCCCAACCGGACCATCATAATAATCTTCGATCCCGTTTATGACGTTGGCTGCTATTCTCGCCTGTGCATTGGCCGGACCGGCGAGCGCTATCCCCCACCTTCCGCCAGTTATCGGGTTGTCGGAGATAACAGCGTCCCCCACCGCAAAAATATCCGGATCGTTCGTGCGCATCGCACTATCAACCTTGATAGCACCGTTTTTCTCGAGGTCTATTCCGGCCTTGGCCACAAATGCCGTGTCGGGGCGAACGCCGATCGCCAGAATCGCCATCTCGGCCTCGAGGGACTCTCCGTTTTCCAATTCGGCCACGAGAGCATCTCCACTTTTGAATCCGGAAATGCCCGCGCCAAGGATGAAATTAACACCCTTGAATTTCATATGCTGCGTGATGACGTTCGCAAACTCGGGATCGAGATTAGGCATAACCTGCGGAAGCTTTTCGACCACCGTGACATGCACACCGCGTTCGTGAAGATTCTCCGCCATCTCGAGGCCGATGAATCCGCCGCCGATGACTATAGCGCGGCGGGGGAGTTTCTCATCTACGAAGGATTTTATCCTGCGTGCATCAGGCACAGTTCTTAAAGTGAAGATGCGCTCGTCATCGATGCCTGGCATCGGGGGCCTTATCGGGCTCGCTCCAGGCGAAAGTATCAGCTTGTCGTATCTCTCCCTGTAAATTTTTCCTGAAGAGAGATCCTTCACCTCTATCTCGTGATTTTCGCGATCTATCGCCACAACCTCGGAGAGAATTCTAACATCTATGTTAAAGCGGGCTCTCAGGCCTTCGGGGGTCTGGACCAGAAGCGAGTCCTCTTTTTTGATAACTTTACCCACGAAATACGGAAGACCGCAGTTTGCAAAGGAAACGTATTCCCCGCGTTCAAAGATGACGATCTCGTCATCCTCAGAGAGCCGCCTGAGCCTCGCGGCGGCAGTCGCCCCGCCGGCGACCCCGCCGACTATTAGAATTCTTTTTTTAACCATACCCCCTCCGATTCAAGCAATGGCAAGTTATAAGCTTGCATATAATACTTAGTCTGAGCGATTTCAAGTCCAAGAAAAACCGGCCGTAAAGATAGGGGCTCACCAAACCCGATCGCGTCGTCGCCAATGTCGTCAATATTTTACGGCCTCTGCCCGCTACAGGCTAAAAGGCTTTACGACCCTTAGCATGACATCCTCGCCCTGCATGTACGAAAGAAAGAGGCCGTAGTTGGTGTATGGAACTCCGAGGGCATCGAGATCTCGCATTCTGGCGGCGAGCTTCTGCGAGCTTATCATGCAACCGCCGCAGTGGATTATGAGCGAATATTGCGAAAGTGTGGAATTTTGCTGAAATTCGCGGCCGAAATTATGCTCAACTATGACACCCGGGAAGTTGTGCGAAAGATAATTTGGTATCTGCACCGTGCCGATATCCTCCCCAACACGAGAATGATTGCAGGCCTCCACTATCAAAATCTTGTCGCCACTTTTCAGCTTACCTATCGATAGCGCGCCGTTGACGAAGGCCTTGAGGCGCCCGCGGCTCATGTAGTTGATCATCACTATAGAAAATGTCGTGATAAGAATATCTTTAGGAACCCATTTCCCTGCGACATCCATCGCTTGAGAATCGGTGATGACGAGTTCAGGCTTTTTCCCAAGCCCAGCAATTAATTTGTCAAACCTGCCTCGCTCGGCAGCAACGACCTCGGGGTCGTGGCTGCGCGCGGATGCGAGATCCATCCTGTATGAAACCGGAAAAGCCCAGTTGCGGGTAATGAATTCCTCGCACATAGCTTGCGGACGAAGATACCTTCCGCCCGGGGTTTCAACATCCATCGGTATGTTGAGAATGTAAAAACCGTCCCGCACCACGTTTGGCAACAGATCAACCTTGAAATTTTTAGACTCGAAATTCTCTCTGATGAAATCGATGACTGGAATCCTCGAAGCATCGTCCTTCGCATCTATCGCTATGTTCTTGTAGAACATCGAAAGAGGCATGCCAGCGGCAGCCGTACGTACGCTGGCACGGTCACCTTCACTGAATAGGTTATAGAATATGATAACCTGTTTGTCGTGATCGCGCGCAAATTCGAGCAGCTCGTTTTCGGGGGAGAAATCCTGCGTAGCCGGATTTACAACCAACACAACCAGATCGCATTCCTTGAGGTCGGAAAAAACCTTAGCCCTCTTCTTTTCGCCAAGCGCGGCCCTCTCGTCTATACCTGCAGTGTCATACAATTTCACAGGACCCAGGCCATGAATTTCACAGGCGGAAAATTTCGTATCGGCGGTGGTCCCCGGAGTATCGTCGACTATCGAAGTGCACTGCTGCGTAATGAGATTCATCAGCGTGCTTTTGCCGGAATTCATCTTTCCGAAAAAACCTATGTGGTCGCGATCTACGATCATTTTGAAACTTCTCTTTCCGACAAAAAACTATTCTCCGATGTCGCCTTAAAATTCAGCGGCCACAGATTTATAGCGCTGTTGTAGCTTCTATATACCGGCGGAGAAAGCTCCTCTATCACTACCTCTGCAAACGGGTATATCTCGCATCCCTCGGAGAGATGTCCACCCCGCAGGACGCCTTCATCTTCATCCGCTGCGGCTATATGAGCGTGAATCATGACCTCCCCGTCTTTTAGAGTGATGTTGCCGAAGGTCGGAAGGATCTCGAAGCACCTCTCCGCCTCATATTTCAAAACCTTGTGGCCGCCCTTTCCGAGCAACCCGTAAGAAAGTTTCTTCAGCCCTCCTATTACCGAAAAATGCCCAGCCGAAATTTTGTTTTCTTTGGCAAATCGCTCAAGGGAAGATAGGAGATCCTCCCCGGCATCGAACCTCGCCATAAAAACCCTTCCCCTGGAACAGGTCCTGAAATCCATCTCTCCTCCGGTATTTTGAAGCAACCCCTACATCATATCCTCCGGCAATTCAACATGCTATCTTTCTAAGAGGCTCCCCATCCTGCAATACGTGCCTCCGCATGTGGCGTCCCTTTAATATGTTGATCTATTTCCCCGGAAAAGTATATTGCCCCGCACAATTGTTGAATTGAAAGGAGCATTCATGTCAGGAAGCATAGATAAACTAACGGCGAATTGGACGGACGAGAGGGATGGCAAGCAGAAGGTCGAAGAACTCAAGAAAGAAATTCTCACCCGCGGGGCCTGGACTACCATAATGTACCTCATCAGGGAACTCGATTCGAAAACGGGCCAGTTCGGCGCGCCGAAGATCCGCATCCAGAGATATCAGAAAAAAGGCGACAGCTACATGCCTCGCAGTAAATTCACGATAACCAACGCCAAACAGGCCTATCAGATCATGGAGATCATGAAGAGGTGGTACCCGGAAAATCCAGGCACAAGCGATGCAGCGGGCGACTCCGATTCCGACCTGGAATAACGATCCCGCGTCGATTCAAAAAGGGCTGCTCCTTTCGGGGCAGCCCTTTTCTATCTCAGCAAATTTATCTAGAAGAATTTCCACCAGAGCATCAGCAGGATTAGCACCAGCACAACCGACATCAGGATATTGATCTTTCTCCACCACGGCCGCTCGGCGAGCACAGGCAGGGCCATCACATCGACTCCGCTCACCGCCTCGCCGGAGAGACTCCAGGTAAGCCCGGCGATCTTTTCGCGCGCAGGCGGATCCGTCATGAGACTGACGAACACGAAAATCGCGCTGCAGACGACAAAGATAAAAACCGCAATATGCAGAAAGTTCGCACTGGCATAGTAGGACAACAATCCCCCATCGATCCTCCCCGCCTTGAATGCCAGCTCAGAGCCGAAGCGCACAGCTCCCAGGATAAATCCGACAAAGAGCGCTGCGATGGCCCCCTTGCCGTTGGCTCTCTTCCAAAAGAGGCCGAGCAGAAAACAGACTGCTATAGGCGGCGATATATAGGCCTGCACGCTCTGCAGGTATATGTAGATCTGCGAGCTGAGGTATTTTATGAACGGTATCCACAGAAGGCCGATTACGACGAGAAGGGCGGTGGCGATCCTGCCCACAAGGACGAGCTCCCTCTCCGATGCGTACTTTCTGAAAGGTTTGTAGAGATCCATCGTAAAAAGCGTCGAGGTGGAATTAAAGCACGCCGCAAGCGACGACATCAACGCGGCTAGAAGACCGGCTATAACCAGCCCCTTCATCCCTACAGGTAGAAGTCCAGTGACTAGATTTGGATAGGCCATATCTCCACGGATCTCCGGCCATAGCGCAGCGGCTATGAGCCCGGGGAGCACGAGTATGAAGACGGGAAGTATCTTCAGAAAGCCGGCGAAGATCGTTCCGCTCCTAGCATCGTCGAGCCCCTTCGCCGAGAGAACGCGCTGAACAATGTACTGATCGGTACACCAGTACCATATCCCGAGTATAGGTGCTCCAAAGATTATGCCGGTCCACGGAAAATCCGGATGGTCCCAGGGCTTGAACATGTGAAAGTAGTCGGGCGGAAGCTTTGCGTAAAGCCCCTCGAATCCCCCTACCTGATTGAGCCCTATTATTGTCAGAACCAGCGCGCCTCCGATCAGGACGAAGGTCTGAAAGAGTTCAGTATAGATGACCGCTTTCAAGCCGCCGGCTATTGTGTAAGCGCCGGTAGCCACCACCATTATGATGGCGCCGGTCATCGGTTCAACGCCGAGAACGTGTTTCAGAAGAAGGCTTCCGGCGTAGAGCGTCACGGATATCTTCGTCAGAACATATCCTACTATCGAGATAATGGTTAGGTAACGCCTGGCGGTCTTATTGAATCTCTTTTCCAAAAACTCCGGCATCGTGAAAACGCCGGACTTGAGATAAAAGGGAACAAAAATCCAGCCCAAAATGAGCACGATGATGCATGCCAGCCATTCAAAGTGACCGACGGCAAGCCCTGATGCAGCGCCTGTCCCCGCTAAACCTATGAAGTGTTCGGAGGAAATGTTGGTCGCAAACAGGGAAGCGCCAATCGCTATCCAACCGATATGCCTGCTGGCAAGAAAGTAATCGGTTGATGTGCTCTCCCTCTTGGCAAAATAAAATCCTACCCCCATCACCACCACAAAGTAAGCGGCCAATATCAGTACATCAATCATCGATAGCATATGACCTCCATGTCCCTAAAAGGTTGAAGAGATCCCAAAATAAAATACGGTCAGTTTTCTTTTCTGAAGTAGTCTGCTCTCGAACCAAAACCTAGGAGCATCCCGACGATGTTATTCGGAAACTGCCTGACGTAGCTGTTGAAGTTGTCGACCGAATTGTTGTACCCCTCCACCAACCTGTCTATATCCTCTGACGTCGTCTGAAAGATCTGTTTCAAATTCTGAAACTGATAATGTGACGCTATCCCCGGATAGCGCCGACTAGCCTCGATGAACAGCACGGAAAGCGCAGCTTCTATCCTATTAGCAGCGGTCACCTGAGAAGAGGTCGAAGAGGATTCATTGAAATCTTTGTAAGCGGTGGCAAGATTGTGGACCACTTCATCCTCCTTGCCATTGTAGAGAATCACCTCGTTTACCAAATCGGGGATCTGCATATATATCGGGGTAATAACATTCACAAGTGGAGTCCACTGCTTTTCAAGCCCTTCATCGAGCGCTGAGAGCTCATTATGCTTCGAGACGCACGTTATCACCAAAGCCACGACCGCAATCGCCAGAACCCAGAAAACGCTCCTTTTCATCCCTCCCCCTTTTGCTACAAATTACGCCTACTTACGCCTACTGTCAAGAATGGCAGAAAGGAAGGCGGCAAATAATCCCGCCTCACGATCGTTTTTCAAATTCCCTCATGAATTCAGCCAGGGCGTGCGCTCCTGAAACGGGCATGGCATTATATAACGAGGCTCTAATTCCACCGCGCGACCTGTGCCCGGAGAGACCAAGGAGGCCTAAGGACTCTGCGCGCTCTATGAAGAGTTTCGTAATTTTGTCATCGGAGAGATCGAATACTACGTTAACCTTTGACCGGCTCCCTTTTTCAGCCGCGCCGGTATAAAAATCCGAACTATCTATCACCTCATATATGAGAGATGATTTTTCGTCATTCGATCTGCCAAGCATCTCAACTCCGCCTGATCGCTTTATCCATCGAAGCATTTCCCTGAAGATAAATATCGAAAAGAGCGGAGGGGTATTAAAAAGGGATCCGTGATTGGCATGAATGCCGTATCTGAGAAAATCCGGAAGAATTCTCGGATTCCTTTCGAGAAGATCATCCCTGATTATCACCACCGCAGCTCCCGCGGTACCGCAGTTCTTCTGGAAAGCGGCATAGATCAAGGCAAAGTTTGAAACATCTACATCGCGCGTGAAGAGATCCGACGACATATCTGCGATGAGAGGAGGCTCACCGGCATCGGGAAACTCGTAATACTGAGTGCCATATACCGTATTGTTCGAGGTGATATGAAGATAGCTGGCGGTACCATCTATTTCAATTTCCTCCGGCAGAGGGACCTTCGAAAAAAAGGCATCTTCGGAAGAATACGCTACACGAACGTTTCCAACCTTCTCCGCCTCCTCCATAGCCTTCTTCGACCAAAGCCCGGTGATCGCGTAGTCGGCGCTTCCCTCAAGCAGATTCATAGGAATCATCGCGAACTGCATCCTACCTCCGCCCGGCAAAATCAAAAACCTGTAATTTTTTGGAATACCCAAAAGCTCACGCGATAAAGATTCACATTCCTCGAGTAGATTCTTAAACCTCGTCGACCTGTGATGGATTTCCAATATGCTCTGGCTATCTTTTCTTGAAAGTTCGGCAACAGCAGCATCTAAAACTTCATGCGGCACAACCGACGGACCAGCTCCAAAGTTATATGAAAATCTTTCGCTCATCTCGTCAACCACCCGCGCTGCGACTGTTGAGAAGCATCATCACACCGCAAACCATAAGGGCTGCCGAAGTAAACGGAAAATCGATTCCAGAGAGGTGGCCAAAACCGGCCCCCATGAAAACGACTCCGATTATGAGCCAGAACATGCTGATCGACCCCCCCGCCAAAAATCTCATCACCGCAACGAAGAGCACGATGGTGCCAACTCCTATCGAAGTAACTCCTTTTGGAAATGGCTTGAAGAGAAAATTCACCACGATCCATCCCAAAAATAGCAACCACCCCCCCAGATCGACCCATCTCCTCGCACCTGATTTTAAATCACTCTCTATCCTCATCATCATGGGCTGCAATGCTAACAGAATAAGGTGGCGTGGACAAGGCGGACTTCCCAGCGGACTTCCCAAGCGACTGTGCCATTGGCCTCGATCTCCGTTGACTTAGACAGGAAAACCCGCAATCGTGCCTCTCCGATGGAGAGATTCAAAAAATCGTTATCCATATCCCTGCTCATCCATGTAGCCGCCATACTGGTAGCGCTGGGGCTAAGCCATGAAGTCTATCACGCAAAAAGCGGCGGTTCAGGGGGTTCAGGTGGCTCGATTGTAAGCGTATGGGTGACAGACGTTATATCCGGGAGATCGGCTGGGGAATTCACCAGCCCCTCCGCGACGAAAAGGAAACTGCTTTTGCAGGCATCGCCCCAGAAAAGCGGGATTGAACATTCGCACTCGAAAAGCTCCGGTGAGGATGGAGGAACCGGGGGCGCGATCCATGGCGGCTCCGGAACGTCGGCAGGTAGCGGCTACGGAGGCGGTGAGGCCAGGTCTCAGGACACCCTCTCAAAGGTCTGGCGACGCCTGGATGAAAGAAAGTACTACCCTATGACCGCTAAGAAAAAGGGGATCGAGGGAAAACCCAAAATCTCCTTCGAAATAAATGAAGATGGCAGCATAAAGTGGATAAAGCTGGCGAGTTCATGCGGGGCGAATATTTTAGATGAGGCGGCCATGGAAACAGCAAGGCGGGCGGAGCCCCTTCCCTACTATCCTGCGCCGATAACCGTCACACTCAACTACTCGCTGTCGGAATAGAGAGGAACTTTCCCAAAAACATATTAAAGCGACATGACGTCAACGGAGAATATCCGCTTCGAAAAAAGTCGAGAAGGTCCTCCCCGGCTATGACCATCCTCCCTGACAACATAAGGTCCATCAGCTACGGTTTATCTCAGGATGGTTCAAAAAGGATTGACTGACCCATTTTAACTGTTGTAGGAGCACAAATTCGTCGTTCGGAATTGGATCGCTTCGCGGACCTGTAGCTCGCTGGATAGAGCATACCGACTTCGTCGGTTACCTCCCCCCGATGCAACATAGTTTTTTGATTTTTAAAAACTGTTAGATAATCATTTGGCGGGCCTGTAGCTCAGTGGATAGAGCATCTGCCTCCTAAGCAGAGGGTCGCAGGTTCGATTCCTGCTAGGCCCACCGAATGATTATCGGTTGCGTCGAGGGTCCTCGATTCGACAAATGCGGGTCATCGGGTCAGATTATGGCTATTTCAGATCAGAGTTTAAACCTCTTAATAAGATCCTTCCAGGCAGGGCTATCCATCACCTCCCAACTGAGTTTGTGCCCATCCACGGACTTTAGAAAATTTGTAATACCATTCGTGTCTACGACTAATACGTTACCATGTTCATCCCGAGCCAGGACGAACATCTTGTTCCTTGCACTATCATAGACGATCTTGGTATCAAAATTCATACCACCGACATCGGTCGCTTCCCATCCATCAGCGGAGTTCATTTCTTCACGTAAATCATCGGGGCGCTCATCTCTAAAACTACATATAGTATCATCGCATTCCATCGTTCTGGCCCCCGTCCCATCATTCGTTATCCTTTCAGTTGCCTCGGAGCCATCAGGTCCAACCCAGGTTCTACTCTTTGTGATACCATCATCGTCCCAAACCCATTCGCCAGGAGTTTTCCCCTGAAACATCGGGGAAGATGATTTTTCGCCCTCTTCCCCTTTGGATACTGAAGGGGTTTCTTTAACCTTTTTTGAGGCAGGACGCATCTTGAAAATCTCTTGTAAGGTCTGATAATCCCTATAGCAGCGTTCGGCGTTTCTTTCCAAAGTGCTCAAATCGGGAGTGCTGCTATATACGTCTTTCGCAAAGTGCTCTCCGCTTGGGTCGCCAGAATAATATTCAAAATTCAACCCGTCAGGAGTCTCGACATAGAAGCCGTTATCGAGCTGTAAACAAATGCCATCTTTTGGAATTTCGTTTCCCATGCCTACATCATCGGATGAAGGTGGGGGAGGAGTTGCTATATGGCCTAAAAAAATTTGGAGGCTGAATTCTAACATCTATCCATCGCTCACCCCTCAACCGGTCTTTTTCTAAGCGATTTTTTCTCAGAAATCCTTCTTTTTTCCCTAAGAATTTTCTCTTTTGCCTTTTTTGAACGTTTTTTCTTCTGTTTTTTGATCTTCCAGCGTTTTTTCTCCGCTTCGCTCTCGCACCCCAACCTCGCCCTCTCAAGCCTTTCCAAAAGGCGCCTGCGGGCGAAAAAACGGTTCATCCCCTGAGATCGCTCATCCTGACATTTGATGATAATACCGCTTGGAAGGTGTTTTAATACGACGCATGTAGAGAGCTTGTTTACGTTCTGCCCCCCTTTGCCGGATGAACGGACGAACTTTTCCTCGATATCTCCCTCGGATATCCCGGCCGCCTTCATCCTGGAATAAAGCAAATCCCACTTTTCCTTCGAAACCGTCATTTCTACCCCTAACACGCTGAAATATGTCGACTACTACTGGTAAAGTACATCCTATAAAAGATAAAAGTCTTTTGCAGGCATAAAACAGGCCCATTGACGGGAGAAATTATGTGCAATCACAGCAGATTTAAGGAACAAAAAAGAACAAAAAAGATCGCAACTTATGACAAAAACTTGCGATAAGAAGGAACAATGCTTCATATTACGAGACCATCTCCAACGCTGACGACTGCCACCATTCCGGCGTTTCTTCCCGGTATGCCCGGCAGCCACACCTTCGCAGCGACCGCTCCCTTATCCACAGCGACAGCAGGTGTAGTGACCGGCGCGGCAGGAAGGGAGTCGGCGCTCTGGGCAATGGCTAAGAGGGAAGAGAGCTTCGTTCAGACCTATTTGGGTAGGATCGAAAAAACTGAATTCGAATTTCCCGAAAAACTCCCCCCTACATTGCGTATCGAAATCCCAGAAAAGGCGATTCAAATCGCGCTGGAATCCATAGAAAGGCACTGCAGAATAACTCCAAGCCGCGGGGGTTTGCGCTGCGTGGCAAAAAGCGGAAATGCCTACATAATAAAACACCGCTGCGGTGCGGTAGTCGCTGCTGATTCAGAAGGCCATTACATACCCGAGGTATACATCCCCTCGCACGATCTGTATCTGCAAAACTTGACGCTGTATAAAGCCCGCCTCGTCACGAAGAAAGATGGAGTCAGAATAATATGTGTGAGTGGGTTAGGCTACTTCGCCTTCCAAATCGATGAAAAAGGAAACACCCCTGTCAGGATAGAAAACGCCGACCTGACCGACATCAGATTCATAGCGTACGAAGGAAGAGCCTACGAAGCGCACAAGGCCGATACAGCGGAGATAATCGAAAGCGAAGGTGAAAATGCCAATCCGCATTTTCTCATGGACCTCAACAGCAGCGAACGCTTTCTCTTCGCAGTTCCAAAAGGCGAAAAGGTTGCCCCTTTGACAAGAAGGAGTTATCCCTCCATAGGAGTGATAACCGATAAATTTGGAAAGATGTACAGGCAGTATCCGATACGAATTGGAAACACGGATTTTTTCATAAACCCGATCTCGGAGCCGACCAACTACGGAGATTTCGAATTAAACGGATCCGGAGATCACAGGAATATCAAACTCCACAAATCCCTCCCGAACAGGAGATGGCGGGAGGCATCCACCGATGAAATCAGGAATTTCTTTAAAACACACTTTTACGCGCAAATCAATCCAGCCTCTTTAAAAACTCCGACAGTCCGGCACCCAATACCGGCGACATCGGAGATCAATGAAATAGGCGCAAACCTTGTTGCAGAAAGAATCTTCACTCAGGCCATAGACATCTTCACCCCCGAATTTAAAAGGAAGATCACTCTTCAAGTTGTGGCAGATGAAAGAAAATCATTTGTAGCAAGACGATCGAGAATAGTGAGGATGATGTCAAAAAGCCCCATCGCACTTTTCAGCAGCGTAAAACGAATAGAAATCTATCCCAATACTTCAACGTATTACGGATTCAGTACCCTCTCAGACGTAGGGGGAATATTTTGCAGCTCCAAAAACCTCGTGCGCCTCTTCGAATTCGACAGGAAATATGGAGAAGTCTTCCCAATATTTCTTCATGAGATGTGTCACTCGCTTCATGGAGGTGAAAGATCTGAAGGCTGGGTCGCGGCAATGCTGGCCATAAAGTCCGGGGGCGAAAAGGAATTCGTAACACTAGAAAGACTGACGAAATCCTGCTATTACAGCCAAGACTGGGGAGAGTTTGTCGCAGAAGCCGGTGCATCCATACTATCGGGGACGCTCAGCTTTGAGGAATTCAGCGAAGCTATCCCGTTCACATCGGCTCTCATCTTTTCACTACTTGAAAAATCGGCAAGGCGCGCAGAAAACTTAAGCACGAAGCAGAACCAGATACCGTAATATCTAGCGATCTGCGAAACCCCGCTCATGCAAAAATGAGTTGCCCTGGAAATGGCCTTATGCTCTATTGCGCCCGCTTCTGGAGAGATGGCCGAGAGGCTGAAGGCGCACGCTTGGAAAGCGTGTTTACTTAACGGTAACGTGGGTTCGAATCCCACTCTCTCCGCCAAGTAGGTACGTTCCGCACACGGCCCCGTTTCAAGGGGAAATAAGGGATCAGGCAGCCACAATTGAGGGATAAAAATCAGGGCCACTGATCTCTACACATTAAACCTGAAATTTACAATATCACCATCCGCGACGATATATTCCTTTCCCTCTAGTCGCTGTTTGCCGGCAGCTTTGGCCTTATGAAGATCGCAGCCGGTGTTTATGAAGTCATGGTATGCGACGACCTCAGCCCTGATGAAACCACGTTCGAAATCTTTGTGTATAGCGGCGGCCGCCTGTGGCGCGGTGGAGCCCTTTCTTATGACCCACGCCCTCACCTCATCCTCGCCGACGGTGAAATAATAGATGCGGCCTAGCATCAAAAAGGCCTCCCTGATGATTCGTGCAAAGGCAGGCTCGTCGATCCCTAGCGACTTCATAAACTCCTCGCGCTCAGCCTGTTCGAGCTCGGCGATCTCAGACTCTATGTTGCAGCAGATCTCTATGGCATTTCGACCGACCGGCGATTTCGAAACGAATTGAGCGGCTACCCCGGAAACTCCCTCTGCTACATTGACGACCACCATCTCAGGCTTGATCGTAAGAAATGAAAAGCTTTTCAGCGAGTCCCTTTCGAAATCGGACATATCGACATCCCTCACCCCGCCGCCCGACTCCAGCATATCCTTCACCTTGGGAAGAAGTTCCCTGTGTATTTTCTCCTCAGGCTTCAGCGTCGCCGCCGGGATCTTCATAAGTTTTTCGAGACGGGCTTCGACCATTATGAGATCGGCTATCGCCATCTCCACCGAAAGTTTTTGGTACTTATCCGTGAGTTTCACAGTATCCGAATCGGTAAAGGCATCTATGACATGTAGGATCGCATCTGCTGATCCGATTCTCTGTCTTATTACGGACCATGCTCCCTCGCCGCGGGCGTTGATATCCACAAACGGCACGGAGGCAGGAGTCACCTTCGCGGGCTTGAAAATCTCCACCAGCTTCAAAAAACGCGCGTCGGGGATCTTCGCGACGCCGCGCACAGCGACCTCGGAGAGCTGCGAGCCGCTGTCCACGCCGGTCATTATTTTAAAAAGAGTGCTCTTCCCGCTTTGAGGGAGTCCAACTATCGCTATTTCCATTTTCCCAACCTTTCTTCAATTTTAAGAGAGGGCCGATACTACAGGGGCATGATTTAGACAACCGATATGAGATCTAGACAAAGCTTTTTGCCTGTTGTAGGGGGATTCGGCTTCAAGGTCGAAAGTTGAGGTATGTGCGGTTATGAGTTGAACGTCCGTAACTGGATTCCTGCCCCGCCGCAGAAAGCGGCTTACAGTGCAGGAATGACGGAAATATTGTCATCATCAAGTGCTTAAATCGAGGACTCAGAAACCTCAGTGGAGAGCCCGCCACTAAAACTTTGGCGGGCCAGTATTTGCGTAATGACTAGCGCCGACCTACAGTCGTCGCCAGCATAACGCAATGAAATGTGAACGATTTCTAAAAACAGGCGAAGGCAGAAAAGTTGTTGAAAACTTGCTGAAAGAGCCCGCCACTAAAACTTTGGCGGGCCAATATTTGCGTAATGACTAGCACCGACCTACAGTCGTCGCCAGCATAACGCAATGAAATGTGAACGATTTCTAAAAACAGGCGAAGGCAGAAAAGTTGTTGAAAACTTGCTGAAAGAGCCCGCCACTAAAACTTTGGCGGGCCAGTATTTGCGTAATGACTAGCACCGACCTACAGTCGTCGCCAGCATAACGCAAATACTGGAGAGGTGCCGGAGCGGTCGAACGGGGCGGTCTCGAAAACCGTTGTACCCTTCTGGGTACCGAGGGTTCGAATCCCTCCCTCTCCGCAACAAAAAAACCCGTGCGAAAGCGCGGGTTTTTTGTGAGGAGAGGAGATGTTATTTGCATTTTTTCTTCCGCTTCCGCCTGAAAAATTCGGAGAGGAGAGCTGCACACTGTTTTCCCATAACCCCGCTTTTCACCTCGAATCTGTGATTTAGCCTTCTATCGTTCGACAGGTTGAAGAGGGAACCTACCGCTCCCGCCTTCGGATCGAAACAGCCAAATACAACCCTCTTCACCCTCGACTGCAAAATAGCTCCCGCACACATCACACAAGGCTCGCATGTAACATATATGGTGACGCCATCCAGCCTCCAGCTTTTCATTTTTTTCGCCGCCTTTTCGATCAGCAAAATTTCGGCGTGACCTAGCGGATCCTGTTTTTTTTCACGAAGGTTGTGCGCCCTGGCTATTATTTTGTTGCCCAAAACCGCAACCGCTCCAATTGGTACCTCGTCTAATTCTCCCGCCCGCACCGCCTGTGCCACAGCGGCTTTCATAAAAGTTTCTTCGAGATTTTTTTCCTTCATCAAAGAGACCTCCAAAATTTTTCAAAAAATCAGATTCGGATAAAGATTAATATTGCAATTCTGGAAGGACTTCTCCATTATCCGCCGCCATGTTACTCCAATATATAAACGTTTCCAGTCTAAACATTGCGGATGACAGCTACCGCATAACCTTTTCCCCTAAGATCGAGGAGCTGAAACGTTCGATCAAGCAGGTAGGAATCATCCAGCCGATCACTGTGCGGCATACTCCGGAGGGAACATACCAGATAGTCACCGGCTACAAACGCGTTTTGGCTATGCAGGAGCTGGAGAGGCAATCTATCCCGGCGATGCTCTATGAGCACAACGACCTGTCGCCGACGCAGGCATTTCTGTGGAATCTGCACGACAACGCGATATCGCGCCGATTGAATCTGGTCGAAAAGAGCATCGCACTCACAAAGCTGAAACAGTTCTATTCGATGTCCGATGAAGATCTCACGAAACAGTTCCTGCCCTTGTTGGGTGAAGAACAGAGTTTCAAGATACTCCATCAGTTGCTCTCTCTGGGCGCGCTCACCGAACCACTCAAGAATCATGTGGTAAACAATGATATCGCGCTTTCTTCAGCCAGCAGAATAGCTGAGTTCACCCCGTCCACGCAGCAGGCGCTTTTGGCGGTTTTGACTCACATCCGCCCTTCTACGAATAAGCTAAACGAGCTGCTCTCGCTTCTGCGTGAGATTTCAGCTCGTGATGCGCTGTCGGTCGAGGAAATACTTCATCGCTACCAGCTGCTTCAGGTCGTAGCCAATCCGGCCGCACCTTCGGCCGATAAAGTCAATGCGCTCAGGAAGGCCCTCAAGGGTATCCGCCTGCCGCAGCTCTCTCAGAGGCAGCGTCAGCTCGCAGAGTTGATTCAGGGGCTGGAACTCCCCGATTCGGCAAGGGTCGTCGCCGATCCGTATTTCGAAAACAGAAACATGAAACTGGAATGCCAGTTCTCACATCCCGGAGAGCTCGACGCGGTCATCAAGAAAATTCAGGATGCGTTCGAAAAACAGAAGTGGCAGCAGATTTTCGAATGGTATCGCGCCTGATTTTTTCGTCAGGGACCACAAAAATTCATGACAAGAACTATACTTAATATGTAAGGGTGCAACCATGTCCACAGTTGCTCATGATTCGAAGGTCAGAAGGCTGCCTTCCAGAAAAATAAAAACTAGTGCGTTTCCCTTCACGCCGGAACACGTCTGGATCGACGCATCCGTGGCCGATCATCCACAAACGATACGCATCATGAACAAACTCAAGGATATCGAAGTAGATATCGTCGATGATGTGAGAACCCTCAAACGTCCGACCGACGCGGCCAGCGCCAAAAACCAGATGGTTCTTACAGCCCACAAAGGTCAGGCTTTTAAACTCTGCCAAGGAATAGGAGAAGGACATCTTTGCTGCAATTATCGCGTTCTGGATCTCGTCTCGGGATGCCCGATGGAATGCAGCTACTGCATACTGCAGTCGTACCTGTACAACAATCCACGGACCACCGTCTACGTAAACGTCGAGGAAATATTGGCTGAGGTTTCAGCGTTTCTGGCCAAGGAGGAAGGAAAGTTCTTCCGTATCGGAACCGGCGAACTCGGAGATAGTCTAGCGCTCGACCCGATCACCGAGTCGGCGAGTCTGTTAGTCCCATTCTTCGCGTCAAAAAAAAATGCAATTCTGGAGCTAAAAACAAAGTCGCTTTGCGTCGATTCGCTTATGGAACTTCGTCACAGAAACCGGACCGTGGTTTCGTGGTCAATAAACACTCCGGCTTATATCGCATCCGAAGAGAGGAACACCTCATCGCTTGAAGAAAGGCTAGAAGCTGCGGCAAAAGTGTCATCGGCGGGCTACGGGGTCGGCTTTCACTTCGATCCCATCATAATAATAAAAGATGCGACATCGGAGATCCAAGCATACCTCGACGTCGTCGACAAAATATTTGAAAAACTCGAGCCTAGGCAGATATCATGGATAAGCTTAGGGCTTCTTCGTTTTCCAAAAGACCTTTCTCGTATCGCATCGAGGAGATTTCCTGACACAAAGATATACACCGGCGAATTCGTCCCTTCCAACGGAAAGATGCGCTATCTGCGCTTCATACGCGAAGATGCATACAGACCGCTGTACGAAAAACTCCTGTCCAAACTCCCGCGGCACAAGGTGTATCTCTGTATGGAAACGCCAACTGTATGGGAAAAGATAGATCCGGATGTAAAGTGCAACTCCTGCATCGAAAAAAGGCTCTGCAACGCGGAGAGCATATCCTTCGACTACAAGCGTTTCTGATCGATTACTTTTCGTTATCCACCAAAAAACTCTTCACTTTGTTGGAATCCATCGATACGGATATGAGATCTTTTGCCGATTCCCTGTACAATATCCCGACGGGACTCCCTTCATTGATCGAAAACGGAAAAAGCGATAATGCCGTCGAAAGCCTGAATATAGTGCCCAACGATTCGCTGGATAGATAAACATTCCCAGCGCTATCGACGGCACATCCCTCCATTCTGGGAACTGAAACAGACGGCAGAATCTGTCTCTTCCCGATTTTATCCAGATGCGAAAGCTCTCCGGAGGCCCAGCCCAAGATCATAAATATCTCACGAACGGGATGCCAGCATATCCCATGGGGCTCACCTAAAAAATCGCCGGATGCAAAGAGCGTGACCTCATGCTGCCTATCCGGATCGATCCTGTAGATGATATTGGCCGGACCATCCGTAACATAAAGCGCCCTGTCAGGCCCCTTGATTATTCCTACCAGATGACGGACGAGGTAGTCGCCAAAGTTGATATTATAAAGAAAGGTTCCCTTGCGTAAATCGAAGACGCGCAACTTGTCTATGTCCGCTGCATAGAGCTTGCCTCCTACGACCGCCATTCCCTTGGGGGCGTTCATCGTAACGCTGCCCGACTCGCCTCCAAGATATCTCATCTGATCGACGGTTCCATCCCCCCTCAGTTTGGATATAAACCCGTTTCCATCACGCGAATCATAGGGGCCGTTGATGTTTGAAACATATATGCTTCCGGAGTCAGGATCTACCGCAACTCCGTAGGGATTTTGAAACCCAATGGTCTCGAAAGCCGATGCGACAGATGAAATCAGGGAGAAAAAACAGACAAGGGATATTAGTTTTTTCATGAGATGAGATTATCGCGCCCCGCTTTAGCTGTCAAATAAGAGGATTTGCCAAAAATGCGTACTAGAAGCCGACCTGCATTCCGATTCTGATTGGAAATGCAAAGACGGAGGCCCCGCCTCTGGAGATATTGTCTCCGAAAAAGCGTATGAAACGAAACGGCGCCTCGAGGGTGAGCGAGGCGCTCACCTTTTCAGTCCGGGCAAAATAATAGGAAAGCCCAGGGCCAAAGCTCGCAGAAATGCCTCCTGCCTGGCTGTTGTTATCAATAGACCCGTCCGTCAAGTAAGACCATCCCGCACCTCCTACCAGATGGAAGTCGACCCCGTTTTTCCATTCCACTATGTGAAGGACCCCCTCAAGCGACAGGTCGATGAAATTCACCCATTCGCTCTGGTTGAGCTTTAGCCTGTTTATTTCAAACGGGATCTGAATTCCCCAGCGAGAGCCCGGAAAATCGTATCCAACGATGAAATGGCCGCCGTATCCGGGGCCGAACTTAACCTTCGCCCCACCGCCAAAAGGATTATTTTGAATGGCGTTCGTGAACATGAATAGTTGGGAGTAACCGACGCCAAGATAGACCCCCTCATGTCCGCAGGCTATGGAGTTGGACGGAAAAAGCGAAATAACGCACAGCAACCCAAAAAAACCTATGTATTTCAATATCTTATATTTCATACGCAGCTCCTCTTCGCTGATTGAGGTAATAGCCAATGTTATCGGACGCTGCAAGGGATAAATTACGGTCGAAAACCGCTGTCGTTACAACAAATTTTAAACCGACCTACACCGGGCGGACAGGATGCCGACGTTACCGATCACGAGTCACGATCGCCATGGAATCCCCACCTGTCCGCCGCAAGCGGCACAGCCAAAACCATGCACGGATGATGACCTTGATGACGAGTTTATATTGACAACACCAGCCCATAACCTATGAATCAAACCCCTTCGGAGGTATGATCTTGGCAGAAACAAATCCCGATAAAGCACCGGAAGTTATTTTTCTTCCGTGGGAGAAACGCGACCGACTAGATAGCCTGATCGAGAGGTCCGCCTTCCCCTCCTCGATATCAAAGGGTGAATATCTGGCCATTAAGATGCATTTCGGCGAACGCGGTGGAGACGGTCATGTAAAACCGGAATTTATCCGCCCGTTCATAAGGGCTGCAAAGTCCAAAAAGGCAAAACCATTTCTCACCGATACATGCACGATCTATCATGGCCCCAGAAACAATGCGGTGGAACATCTCATGGTAGCTGCGGAGCACGGCTTCTCGCTTAACAGGCTCCAAATTCCGGTAATCATAGCCGACGGACTTTTGGGAGACGAACATCGGGAGATACCGATACCAGGAAAACACTTTTCAAAGGTAAAGATCGCCACCGGAATAACAAACGCCGACAGGATGCTCGTAATATCGCATTTCAAGGGTCACGTACTCACCGGATTCGGCGGAGCCATAAAAAATATCGGCATGGGATGCGGATCCAGGAAGGGAAAATTTGAAATGCACTCATCCGCGGCGCCGAAAGTCACATCACAAAAGTGCGTCGGATGCGGCATGTGCATCCCTACGTGCGCGCAAAGTGCTTTGAAGCTATCCGACGGAAAGATTGAGCTCGATAAGAAGCTGTGCGCTGGATGTGGTGAGTGCATAATCGCGTGTCATACGGCAGCGCTCTCGATCACATGGAACGAAGAGACAAAAAATGTTCAGGAGCGCATCGTGGAATACGCGCTGGGCGCGGTGAAAGATATCCCTGCATACTATTTTAATTTCGTATGCCATATCACGCCCAATTGCGACTGCACTGGAATAAGGGAAAAACCGATAGCGGCCGACGTAGGGATACTCGCCTCGGAAGATCCTGTGGCGATAGATGCGGCATCGCTTGAACTCGTAGTCCAAAACAGCGGAGACGTCTTTAAAAAAGCCCATCCCGAGCTCGATTGCAGCCTGCAACTCGAATACGCCAAAAAAATCGGACTGGGGAGCAGAAAATATAAACTCGTAGAGCTGTGACAAAAGAAAGGGTACCGATGAAGCTTAAGACGAACGAAAAGCGCCTGGTAAAAATTGCAGTCGAGGGCAAGCCAGCTCCGGCGCTGGCCTATCCAAATGAGATAGGCAGCGACGGGAAAATCCACAACATCCCCAGCGTAGGTGGCATCACCTTCAACGTGCTAGTGGGAGATCCGGCTTTTGGCTGGGCGGCCGATCATATAGAACCGTGCGTCTCCACAGTTCACAATGCGGAAAAGCGAAAGGAACGCCCCAACGTGGCGTTCAATTTCCTGACCTGCATAGGAAACGAGGCGGTAATCATCGGCGGAAAAATGGCTGGCAAAAAAGGAGTAGTCACCGGCCACCATGGCGGAGTGGAACATGTAATCATAGATTTCCCAAAGGATGTGTTTGAAAAGATGTCGCTCGACGACAAAATACAGATCAGGACCTTCGGACAGGGGCTGTGTCTGGAGGATTTCCCGGAAATTACATTATCCTCACTCGATCCTGAACTCCTTCATAAAATGTCCCCGAAATCCCTCGGCAAAAAGCTTGAGGTGGAGGTAGCAAAAATAGTTCCCGCAAAGTTGACCGGTTCCGGAATGGGATCCACGCATTCAAAAAGCGGAGATATCGACCTGATATCCTCCGATAAAAATTTGCTGGAGCAAAACGATCTTCTCGATTTGAAGCTGGGAGACATCGTTGCAATAGCGGACTGCGATGCAAGCTTCGGATGGTGCCACCGTGGCGGCGCGATAACGGTGGCGGTAGTGATACACGGCGACTCGCACCTTTCCGGTCACGGCCCCGGGATGGCTACGATAATGACGAGTTCAATCGGCGCTATCATCCCAAAAAAATCGAAGGATGCAAACATAGGCAGATATCTCAAAATCGGCAGATACCGGAAGATCAAATGATAAAAAATATTCTGATTCTGTTCGTAATAACCATGATACCGGCATTCGAGCTGAGGGCCTCAATTCCATACGGAATCCTCAGTGGACGAGTCGATCTTCCACTCGGCCTTCACGTTGAAGGGATGGGGATGTGGTGGCTGTCGGCGTTCACAATATGCGTAGCCGCGAACGCAATCTTGGGTTTCATACTATACCCGATGATCGATAAAATCATGAGGCTCCTGTCTAAAATTCCACTAATAGGAAAAGCTTGGAACCGCTTCACCTCACACGCTCAGAAAAAAGTTCATCCGTATGTGGAGAAATGGGGCACGCTTGGCATAGCGATATTCGTCGCGATACCTCTGCCCGGAAGCGGCAGCTATTCGGGGGCGGTCGGGGCATACCTTCTTGGAATGAGCCGAAAAAACTTCTATGTAGCGAACACGATCGGCGTTTTTTTGGCAGGGGTCGCAGTCACGGCAGCTACGATAGCCGGACGCGGAATGTTTGAAATCTTTTTCTAACTTATACGAGGAAACAAAATGCCAGAACTGAGAAAAGATCCAATCACCGAAAGATGGGTAATAATAAGCCCGGAGAGGGCCAAGCGCCCCGAAGATTTTACCGTCTCAAAAGCGGAGCGCAAAGAGGGGGTCTGCCCCTTTTGCCAGGGAAATGAATCGATGACCCCCGAAGAAGTTTTTGCGATAAGGGAAGGGACCGAGGCAAATTCCCAGGGATGGAAAACCAGGGTTGTCCCTAACAAATTTGCGGCTCTTGCCGAGGGTCCCCTGCCCGAACTAAATTCGAATGGCATATACAAAAACATGGCAGGACACGGAACCCACGAGGTCATCGTCGAAACGCCAAAACATTCCGTGACGCTAGCCGACCTGGGCGTCCAAGAAATCTCGGATTTTCTTAAAACCTGCACGGCAAGGTTCGATCATATGAAAAAACTCGGATCGGTGAAATATGCCATGCTCTTCAGGAATAATGGACAGAGCGCCGGAGCCAGCCGTGAACATCCGCATTCGCAAATAATAGGGCTTCCGATAACGCCGAAGGCTCTCTCGGAAGAAATCACACCTGCCAAAGAGTTCAATCGCTCGACGGGCGGGTGCATATTCTGCAAGATGCTGGATGATGAAATAAAACAAGAATCCAGGATAGTTCTCCTGAATGAAAAATTTGCCGCCATCTGTCCTTTTGCACCCCGTTACGCCTTTGAAACATGGATATTGCCGCGGCGGCACGAAAGCTCTTTTGAAAATATCTCTGATTCCGAAATCACCTGCTTGGCAGAGATATTGAAATCCGTCCTGACAAAAATGAAGCAAACCTTGAAGGATCCTCCATACAACATGATGCTGCACACATCGCCATTTGGTGAAAACCTTGAGGGTATATATCACTGGCACATCGAAATAGCTCCGTCCCTCAACATAATAGCCGGGTTTGAAAGAGGAACCGATTTCTACATAAATCCGACCCCTCCGGAAACCGCAGCGGAATACCTAAGGAAAGCTTAAAGAAAATCCAGGAGCATCAACGCCCGTATTCCTCGAGTAGCCACTTCATGAGAGGAGCGGCATCGTCTATCTCTCTGACATAATACTCCGCCTTGCTGCTCTTTTTCAGACCGACACGAACGGTGATACCAGATGACTTCAGTTCCTTGAATGCATCTTCATCGGTCGTATCATCGCCAAAATAAACGGGAAGATATCCGGGCGCGATATTTTCCCATATCCATTTCGATCCCTTTCCCTTGTCCCAAAACTTTTTAGGTCTGACCTCAAAAAGTTTTTTCGCCCTCATAAGCTCGAGGTTCTGCTCTTTTAGAATGGGCCGAATCATTTCCATATATTCCTTAACCAGCAAGCTCTGCTTTTTCACATCCACATGTCTGTAATGAAGAGCGACTGAATAATCTTTCTGCTCTATACTGACGCCTGAGATTGACCCGAATTTTTTATAGACCACAGACCCCAATTTTTTAATCTCGGCGGTAAACTCTGACCCTATAGAAAATATTTTTTTGCGACCGCGCCATATCTCATAGCCATGATCCGAGGCTATGAGCATACGATCTATGCGGACCTTCTCCCCAGCATCTGGTTGGGCGCGTCCTGTTACGACACCTACTTCAATATTATTCTTCCCCATAAGGGCAACGAGCCAATCGCGCCAATGGGGCAGCATTTCAGCCTTCAGGGGATCCCCGACTATCGGGGCTATCGTTCCATCGAAGTCAAAGAGGAGGAGCACCCCCTTGGATGCAACGGCTCTCTTTTTTATGAATGGAATTGAATGAGGCAAATATTTCATAATTTTAATTCAAACCAGCGAGGCGAGTTCTGAAACAAATTTTTCCGCCCATCTATAAGCAAAGATATTTCCGTAAGGGCGTTTTCGATCGCATCGACTATTTTGTCTCTAAGAGTTCTTGTCGAAGTCTCTGCGGCGGTATCTGCCATCGAAAACTGATGAGGGTTCGAAGCCCTCAAGCCGATCAATTCCCTCAGATGAAGTCTGGAATGAAAATAAAATGGATTTGAAGCCTTCCTTATAATAAGCTTTTTCATTGAAATCACGTACCTTTTTGATTGGCGCAACAATCTAAGTGAATTTCCGCTTAAGGTCAAGCCGACAAGGAAAACCTGCAACCAGCAGAGGTTGACTAAATGGGATATCAGCACTAGAGTGCGCCCCACATCGGATTTTGAACAAAACCAGGGAGGGTTACATGAATCTGTATGCGGAAAGGGTTTCAAAGATCGACACGGAAAATGCATTTAAAGTCGGGCCTTACATCGCGGAGGTGGAGAAGCAGGGCCACAAAGTCATCAAATGCAATTTGGGCGAACCCGATTTCGCCCTGCCCAAACATATCCGCGAAGAAGTTAAAAAGCAGATCGACAACGACCTCACCCACTACTGCGATCCACAGGGGATACTTCCGCTTCGCGAGGCGATAGCATCCTATATCTCCAAATCAAGAGGCATCAGCGTAACACCGGACAGGGTCGTCGTCTTCCCGGGCGCAAAACCTCCGATAGGCTTGTGCCAGCAGACCTACTGCAATCCGGGGGATGAAATAATCTATCCCAGCCCCGGGTTCCCGATATACGAATCTTTCATAGCCTACATCGGGGCGAAGCCTGTTCCGCTGCATCTGAGGGAAGAAGCCGGTTTCAGTTTTACGGGAGCTGAGCTCGAACCGCTGATCACGGATAAAACCAAGCTAATTTACATCAATTTTCCCTCGAATCCCACTGGCGGCGTCGCGACCGAAGAACAGCTATCGGAAATCGCGAGGGTGATAAAAAAGAAAGCAAACCCGGACATCAGGATCTACTCGGATGAAGTTTACGAGCACATACTCTTCGACGGAAGCGTCCACCGGAGCATCGCCCCGCTCATGCCCGACAATACTATAATCATATCGGGAGTCTCAAAGTCATACTCCTGGACTGGAGGCAGAGTGGGATGGGCTGTATTCCCTACCGCCGAAGAAGCGCAAACATTCAAGAACCTCAACATCAATTACTTTTCCTGCATACCGGCCTACAACCAGATGGGGGCAAAAGTCGCAATCGAATCACCGGAGAGTCCGGCCGAAATACGCAAGATGGTCACCGCCTTTCAAGAGCGCCGCGACGTCGTAGTATCGGGGCTAAATTCGATAGAGGGCATAAGCTGTCAGAAGCCGAAAGGTGCTTTCTACGTATTTCCGAACATCGGCGGTGTATGCGAAAGCATAGGCGCTGTATCTGCCTACAATTCGCTTCCAGATGAAGTAAAAGCGAAAACTAGCCCGTCGACTCTGTTTCAGATGTTCCTTCTATTCAAATATCACGTGGCGTCGATGGATAGAAAATCCTTCGGAAAAATAGGAACCGCGGGGAAGCATTTCTTGAGGCTCTCCATCGCAACCGGAATAGAGGACCTGAAAAATGGCGTTGAACGGATATCGAAAGCGGCCCGCGATCGTGATGGCTTTGCCGCTTTCATAAAGGAAGGCAAACGTCTCAGCTGACCAACAACAAAAAAGGAGAACGTAATGTCATTCGAATTCGGACCGAGGCGCGGAACTTACATCGACATATCGAAGGAAATTAAAACTGCTGATGCAAGTGCCGGGATTGATCACCTTGAAAAACTGGATCTAGTCTATCGCACTCTTTGCGCAATGATGTACAATTACGTGCCCACTTCAGGGCATCCTGGCGGATCGATATCGTCTGGGAGATTCGTATCATCGCTACTATTTGAAACGATGAATTACGATATCTCCGATCCGGACAGGGAAGATGCGGACATGATATCCTATGCTGCAGGACACAAGGCCCTGGGGCTCTACGCGATGTGGGCACTGAGAAACGAAATAGTCCGCATAGCAGATCCGGATCTTCTTCCGAAGGATGTAAAACTTCAATTAAGGTTAGAGGATCTGCTCGGTTTCAGAAGAAACCCTACTACATCAACTCCGCTGTTTAAAAAATTCAACTCCAAGCCTCTCGACGGACATCCCACACCAGCGACCCCCTTCGTGAAGCTTTCGACCGGGGCCTCCGGGGTTGGAGTGGCAGCATCATTGGGGCTGGCATTCGGAGCCGCCGACAGGTTCGGCAAGAACGCGCCGGTAGTTCACGTAGTGGAGGGAGAAGGAGGAATGACCCCGGGCAGGGTCGCCGAGGCATTCGCATCCGCCGGAACATCATCGCTAGCCAACATAATGATGCACGTCGACTGGAACCAGGCATCCATTGACTCCAACGCCGTCTGCCGCGAAGGCGATAAGCCGGGAGACTACGTCCAGTGGAACCCTGCTGAATTCGCATATCTGTACGACTGGAATGTCATTTCCGTCCCGGATGGAAAGAACTTCGCGCAGATACTCGCAGCTCAGAAAAAAGCATCCGAACTGAACAACGGGCAGCCGACGGCTATCGTGTACAGGACAATCAAAGGATGGCAGTATGGAATCGAAGGGCGGGCATCGCATGGAGCTGGTCATAAACTTTGCACGGACGGATATTTTAAGACGCTCGGACCGCTGATAGGGGACCGTATTTCGGAAATTCCGCGCTGTGAGAATGAGAAAAGATGCTCCGACGATTCCACAGTCGGCGAGGCATGCTTCTGGGAAGCCCTAAAGGCAATCCGCATGGCTTTGGAAAATAACCCGGATACATGCGCCTACCTTGCGAAGAAAATATCCGAATCGCGCAGCAGACTGGCAAAACTTTCCAGAAAGCCACGTGCAAACGCTCCCGACATGGAAGCCGTATATCGCACGGCCAAGGAGGAGGGATTAAAGGTTCCATCCAAACTTGCCATTCAGTCTGGATCGTCAACTACGTTGAGAGGGGAACTGGGGAAAGCTCTCGGCTATCTCAACAAGAAAAGCGGCGGAGCCATATTGGTCGCGGCGGCGGACCTTCTCGGTTCAACCAGTTTCAACGAAGTCGGAAAGGAATTTCCCGCCGGATTTTTCAACGCGATCTCCAACGCAGGCGCGAGAACTCTGTCAGTAGGGGGTATATGTGAAGATGCGATGGCAGGCGTTCTCTCCGGCCTTAGCACCTTCGGTCACAACATCGGCGCCGGTTCCTCGTACGGCGCATTCATAGCGCCGCTTGGGCATATAGCTGCGAGGCTGCATTGCATCGGAAGCCAGTCGCGCCAAGAGATCAAAAAAGAACCTTACAAGACTTTCATACTCGTATGCGCACACGCAGGATTAAAAACCGGAGAGGATGGACCTACGCACGCCGATCCGCAGGCACTTCAACTCCTGCAGGAAAACTTCCCGCGAGGGACGATGATAACCATGACGCCATGGGATCCCCAGGAAGTGTGGCCACTGCTCTCCACCGCCCTTGCAAAAAGGCCGGCGGTGATAGCCCCGTTCGTGACGCGTCCGAGCGAAACGGTCTATGACAGGAAAGCGCTCAATCTCGCCCCGGTGCTTGAGACTTCAAACGGTCTCTACAAACTCGTAGAGGCAAATGGAAAGAGCGAGGCCACGATAGTCATACAAGGAAGCGGAGTAGCATACGCCTTCGTCGAAGAAGCGCTTCCACTCATCCGTCAGGCTGGAATGAACCTGGATGTGTATTACGTATCCAGCGCCGAGATATTCGACATGTTGCCGATTGAAAAACAGCGTGAGATCTTTCCGGAAACAGCTTCGAAAAACGCTATTGGAATAACGGGCTTCACCCTGCCGACCATGTTTCGGTGGATCAGATCAGAATCCGGACTCTCGATGACCATGCATCCATTCCAAAACGGACACTATTTAGGAAGCGGCGAGGCCCGCGCAGTAATGCAGCAGGCAGGTCTCGATGGAAAGAGCCAGTTCAGACAGATTCAGCGATACATCAAAGAAAGGTAACGATTTCTAATATCGCTTGACGTTAAAAGCCCCCCTTGCGGGGGGCTTTTTTCATCCTTGCCTAAGAGAACGAGCTCGCCCATCATAACGCCATCGCATGAAAGCCCCCGACAACTCTCTCCACGAGCGTATCGACGCATTTACCCTTCCTGTAACTTCCCATTACAACCGGAATGCGCATACTACATCCTGTCAGCTATGCCCTGGAATCAGGGTATCGAAGTCAGGCGTAATCCTTTCGTATTTATCATTCATGAGCTGCGAAGATATTATGAAGTCGGCGCTGGAGCGATTGCATGCAATTGGAACATTGTATACAACAGCGATCCTGAGAAGCGCTTTGACATCCACATCATGAGGATGGGGTGAAAGGGGATCCCAAAAGAATATTATACAGTCGAGTTCACCTTCTGAAATTTTTGCCCCTACTTGCTGGTCCCCTCCTAGGGGTCCGCTCTTGAAGCAGTGCACGCCCAGACAAAGTTCCCTGGCTATGAGGGACCCGGTAGTTCCTGTTCCGTACAGCTCGTGTTCGGCCAGAAGCTCTCTGTTAAACCTCGCCCACTGGAGTATCGTATCTTTTTTATTATCATGGGCTATGAGCGCAATTCTCTTTTTTTTCTTCATTGAAACCGTTTTTTCTTTCATGAGAACCTCCACCGATCAAATCGAGCGCACTCTTGCAGAATGGGATCCTAAGACTCCTTGACTTCGCTGGCATTCAATCTATCCTGCCAGCGTGAAAAAAACAATGATCATCGCAGCCCTCCTTCTCGTAGCGACATCCCTATCTGCGAGAGGTCTTGGTCAAACCCGATATTTCTTTTCAGGAGACGGAAAAATCAACATCGTTGGAGCTAAAAATGGAATATCATTCAACGGAACATACAGGCTTGCCGACGGCACCTACGACCCCTCGGCCATGGAAAAAATACATTCGGTCTTTTCCGCCAAATACGGAATTCCTGGATCAGAAATTTCAACACGATTCATAGAATATCTCGATTATATTCAAGATCACTACAATCCTAAGGCAAAAATCACAATAATATCAGGATATAGAAGCCCATCTTACAATACCGGTCTCAGAAACAAAGGACGACTTGCTGCCAAGGCTAGTCTCCATCAGTACGGGATGGCGGCGGACATAAAGATAGATGGAGTTCGGGCTGAAGACCTATGGCATTTCATAAGGGAGAATAATTTCGGAGGAGCAGGCTATTACCATGGGACCTCAGTACATGTAGATAGCGGACCGGCGAGATTCTGGGATGAGACCACCTCAGGGGTCGGCACCGACATCTCGGATGATAATAAGCTCATAGAAATAGTTTTGGACAAAGACATATACAAACCCGGCGAAACGATAAAAGTCAGACTCACCAGAGCAACCCTTTTCCCCGTTTCTGCCTCTCCCAACTTCAGTCTGGAGGAACTCTCGCGATCGGACAAATGGAAATTGAAAAAAACCATACGCGCAAAGTTTTCGAGCAATTCTGGCGCAGAATGCGTTTCGATGAAGAATATAGATGAAATGACAGGGATCTCCCTGGATCTGCCGGAAAAAATATCCTCGGGCCGCTACAGGATCTCTGTGGGGTTCTGCGGCGAGATGCCGGAATCGATGCCTGCGATAAAAGAAAGTGCGGCGTTTGAAATAAGATGACAACGAGATATACAACAAGGCGCGGCATCATACTCATGATATTGGCGCAGATCTGCTTTGTAGGAGCTTGGAGCGCAGTCAAACATATAGGACAAAGACTCCCGCTGTTCGAAGTACTTTTCTTCCGCGGTTTTTTTTCTCTCTCAATACTCCTCCCCGCTACGCTCTGGCGGGTCAGGACATTGCGTGTGAACGCGAAAAAGATGGTTTTTTTGCGCTCGTTTTTTGGATATATCGCAATGATATTGTCGTTCCATGCGATCGTACGCATGGAGATGGGTGACGCAGCCTCTCTATTTAACACCCTTCCGATATTTGTCGCCCTGCTTGCGCCTCCCCTGCTGCGCGAACCATTCGGAAGAAAACAGTTTATATTCATCATAACGGCTTTTGCCGGCATACTGATGATATTGAAGCCGACCTCCGGCATCGTTCAAACGATGTCGGTCTATGCACTTCTGGCAGGTTTCATATCTTCGATATCCATGATTTGCATAAGAAAGATACATGAAAAAGATTCATCGTGGGTAATCGCGCTTTATTTCACAATTTTTACAGCCATCGCCAGCGCTCCGATGGCAATAGCGACATATGTCCCGCCCACACCGATTGAATGGGCACTGCTAGGATTCATCGGATTAATGATATCCCTGGCCCAGATATTTCTGACGAAGGCCTACAAACTCGGACAAGCGGCGACCATAGCGCCCTTTAACTACACATTCGTGATCGGATCGTACATCGCAGGATTGCTGATATTTTCTGAAATTCCGGATGCAATATCCATTGCCGGAGCCTGCATAATAGTCGGATCGGGAATAGCCATCATGCTCAACGCTCCGAAAAAGCAGAGCCCGCCAGGATCCACCCCGGCGATAAAAATTTAACTATACCCATCAGCAAATCATAAGATGCCGTTACTAGCAAGGTCGCCGTACCAGACTTCCTTTCCTTTGGCGCGGGCAGCCCTCTGATATCTACTCTCTGTCATCGGCAAAAGCTGACGTGGAATAAGTTAGTGTAACAGATCGCCTGTAAATTCGGGTGAAGGTCTCTCCCACCAGGAGCCTCACATCAAACCTACTTGATAGCGTAGGTAGGCTTTATATCTACCGGCACAGAATCAAGCCTGGATATCGCATTCTTCATGGACTCGGGCATCTTCCTGTACTTGGCTACGAATTTTTTGGCCGACTCGTAGTCACCCCTGGCCTCGATCATGAGAAGTTCTGAGGCCAGAGACCTCACCGCCGAATCTATCTTCGTTTCGTCGATAGAAAAGAGCCCAGTCTTCTCATTATACTTCACGGCCCCCTTGTCCAATAGATAGCTGAACTGAATGGCGTTGGCCCCGCCATGCGCCTCGTTTATTCCGAAGCGGACCGAGCGAAACATCCCGGCTAGATAGGTGGGCCATATCACATCGATGAAGTTTTTCTCGTAGAGCCCCTTCTTCGTGAGATAGACGTTGTTATAGGCACCAAGGACATCAGCCTTGGCCTCCTCTATTACCGAGTATAGCTCCTTGAGCTCCTTATTGACGGTTGTCTTTCTTCCATTTTTTACAATCTCCCCGGGCCCTATTCCGTGGGAAACTTCGTGGAGTAGCGTATGCGCAAAGAACGCCTCGTAATCGACATTTGCCACATCCTTCGGATCGAGAACTTTTTTAGCAATAGGGATCAGAACCTTGTTGAATTTCGCCGTCTGGACGTTCTTAAGCATCACCTTTTTGCTCCCCTCCTCCTTACGGACGCGTTCATCGTTGGGGAGGTTGAAGGCGAGGGTCTGCACGCCGGCTCTTGTATCGCCAGCGGTGTATATCTCCTGAGCGACGATTATCGGCGATTCGAGATTACGCCCTAGCCCCTTGTACCTGTCGTCGATTGGAAGATTTTTTTCGAGGTCGCCCATATAGGCAACGACCTTGGCAAGCCTCTCGCTCTCCTTGGGATCAACGCGCGTTACAAAGGCCTCAAAGGCGGCCTTGTATCCGAAAAGGGAATCTTCATAGACCTCGTACGGCCCTATCACGACCTCGATATCGTGATCTTTCATACGGACCCAATCGACATCGCTTTGGTAGTAATCGTTCGACAAAAACGAATCTGCGCGGCTGAGTAGATATTTTTTCAACGTCGCATTATCCGCATATTTGGCCGCTTTGCGAAGATGGTCCGCCGCGGGCTCAAGGAAATCTTTGTATTCCACCGAATAGGGAACGGCGATCAATCTTTTGTCATCCCGTTTTATCACCGTAAAATTGCTCTCAAAGGCAGGCCTGTCTTTCGGATGCTTCTTCAACCACTTTTCGAACTCATCTTTGGTCATATCCGAGGGATAGAAATTGGCACCAAGCGGCTTGAATCCTACCCCTTCGACAAAAGGTTTATCGTGATCGAGCCTGTCGAAAGGGCCGTAATTTATTTTGAAATATTCCAGCAGGGCAGATTTTTTGCCTTTCGATGCCTCGAGTTTCTTTTTGATCTCATAGTTGTTTTCATAGACCTGCATCAGGAAGATCTTGTCAATGTAATCCGCGGCAGCAACAAGCTCCTTGACCATCTTTTTCTGTCTGGCATCGAGGAGTTTGGAATCGACCTTGATCGTGACGGGAGAAAACTTGTCCAGCTGGGTTTTCACGGTCATGAGATCCTCCATACCTGTGGAGGCGGACGCAGCCGCTCCAAAGATGAAAACAGCGGCAACCGCTACAAGGGCAAATCTATTCATATCTCCCCCCCTTTTGCTCTCCAAGCCTATACATTTCGGCTATAGACCATGAAAATTCGGCTGTAAAGCCCCTATCTGCGCTGATCAGCGGGCCTCCCCGGGATCGCCATAAAATCGACAAAAGCCCCTCAAAGTCAAATTAACGGTTGAATTCTAAACAAAAGATTGGAATACCTCTCCGCACCCACCGGAAGGCCGCCAGGTGCCACCGGCAGGGCATAAAATTGAACTAAATGGAGGGCGCGATGAAAAGAGCTTTAGTGCTTATGGCTGCAGTAGCGGTACTCGGGGCATTTTACATGGGCTGCCAGAAGATGGAAGCCCGCTGCAAATACTGCGGCAAAGTCGTCAAGGTAACCACCCTGAGAGGGGTCCACTTCGACTTCGATAAATATCAGCTCCGCAAGGATGGCATTAAGATACTTTCCGAGGACATCGAACTTTTGAAGAAGGATAAAAAACTCGTCATTTCGATAGAAGGTCATACCGACAGCATCGGCAGCGACGAGTACAACCAAGTTCTCTCGGTTCGCCGCGCCACAACCGTATTCAATTACATGATCGACAATGGCATAGAAACTGACAGGATGCAGATCGTAGGCTTTGGAGAGAAGAACCCTGTAGCTTCAAATAGCACTGCCGCAGGGAGGGAACAGAACAGGCGAGTGGAACTGAAGATTATTCAGCCAGACACAGAATAGCCGCGCCACTTGTTTCATATCCGCATTATACCTATCCTAATGTCTGTACTTAAGTGGAGGGAGATATGGACTATCAAGCATTTGCCGGATCTCAGGAGGAATCCAAATCGTCGGTACAGAGATTTGTCACAAAGGTCTACGGATGGATGTGCGCGGCGCTGCTGACAACGGGCTTCGTATCGTATTACGTGGTCTCCAACGAAGCGCTGCTTCGGAGGATATTCCAAAGCCCCGGCACACTAATGATCCTCGTCATAGCCCAGCTGGGACTCGTCATAGGTCTTTCAGCGGCGATAAACAAGCTATCCACAACGGTCGCCACGGCGATGTTCTTCCTCTACTCTGCCCTCACCGGCATAACTCTTTCATCGATATTTCTCGTGTACACGCATGAATCCCTGACTTCCACTTTCGTGATAACCGCAGGCACGTTTGGCGCTATGAGCTTTTACGGCTACTTGACGAAGAAGGATCTCACCAGCATGGGCAACCTGGCATTCATGGGGCTCATAGGCATCATCATAGCCTCGGTGGTAAATATCTTCGTAAAAAGCACATTCATCTACACAGCTACTACTTACATAGGCGTGCTCGTATTCGTAGGGCTTACCGCCTATGACGCACAGAAGATAAAGCAGATGGCGAGGTTTCTTAACCCCGAAAGCAGCGAGGAACAGAAAGGGGCGATAATCGGAGCCCTTCGACTCTACCTGGATTTCATAAATCTCTTTTTGATGCTGCTTCGCCTCCTTGGAAGACGCCGCTAGATAGACAACTCCTCAAAAATTCGCTATTATCGCCGGGATGAAAAAACTACTGTTTTTCTTAGTCTTGGTATTTACCCTGACATCGGTCCACCCTTACGTTGCCTCATCGGAAGTAGCAATTGAAACCCCTCGGGAAAATGCCGCGATCAAGGCGGCACTGCGGACGAACAGGGCCGCTGGTGAGGAACTTCGCTCATATTCACAGATGAAGCCTTTTTACGAATCGCGAAATTTTGCGCCGGTGTGGACGAAGAATGGAAAGAACAACTCAAGCGCAAGGGAACTGGTAAATGCCATCGACTCGATTTATCTGGAGGGACTCCGTCCAGAATTTTATCACCGCGGCAAAATAGAGGAGCTATCCGGCAAGCCGGAAAGTTCCACCGAGTTGGAACTTTTATTTACCGACGCTTACTTCATGCTCGCCTCCCATCTCTCCAATGGGCTGATGGATGTGAAAAGCATGAAACCCGTCTGGTTTTCAAAGCCGGAAGGGGCAGATCCGTCGTGGCTGCTCTCAGAGGTAGCTGAGGGACGGAACTCCGTCAGGAAATCATTGGACCAGCTAAAACCAAAGTCGGTCCGGTACCTGATGCTGCGCGATCTTCTTCAAAAATACAGAAAATCCGCAACTGATGGTGGATGGCCGACCCTGCCACCATTTCCAAACCTTCCCCAAAATACAAAGCTGGAAACAGGAACACGGCACCCATTCGTGATCGATCTCAGAAAGAGGCTATCCGCCGCAGCCCGGCTTCCTAAGGTGCCGCCTGAAGATGAGGATCTATATGACGAGGCAGTCGCTGAGGCGGTAAGGTCCTTTCAAAGGATATACGGCCTAAACGAGGATGGAATCGCCGGCAAGATAACTATTGAGATGCTAGGCGCAACAGTCGAAGAGAGAATATGCCAGATTCAAATGAACATGGACAGGCTGAGAGCATACGACATACTCCTCGCCGGTAATAAATATCTCGTTGTAAATATTCCAGGATTTGAACTGGATTTATTCGAACGCGGCAAAAAGGCCCTCTCCATGAGAGCGATCGTTGGCACCTACAAGGACAAGAGCCCCATCATGTCTGACGAGATGGAATTCATAGTAATGAGCCCCAAGTGGCACGTGCCACACTCTATAGCGGTAAAGGAAGAGCTTGGTAAGCTGAGGGAAGACCCCGAACTTTTTCGCAAACGCGGTATGCGTGTTTACAGCGGAAGCGGGAAGGAACGAGTTGAGATCGATTACGAAAATTATGACTGGAACTCAGTGACCGCAGACAACTTTGAATATAACTTCGTTCAGGATCCCGGAGCTGGAAATGCGCTAGGCGGAATAAAATTCCTTTTTCCTAACAAGGATAACGTCTATCTTCACGACACACCCACAAGAACTCTTTTCGCACATGATGTGCGCGCATTCAGCCACGGATGCATAAGAATTGAAAAACCACTGGACCTGGCGGAATATCTGCTTTCACCGACAAAAAAGTGGGAACGAGATCGCATCGAAAAAGCTTCAAAGAGCGGTAAAGAACAGATGGTCTCTCTTCCCGAAAAGTTACCTATACACATAATATATCTGACTGCATGGGCGGATGAGGATGGAAGTCACTTTCGCAGGGACATATATAGATACGACTCAAAAGCTGCGAATGTTTTCTGCAAATAAAAATCTATATCGGACTAGAGGATGGGATCAGCATCCGGCGGAAAAAGCACAATAGCTGGCAGCGTTTCACCGCAAGAAACTATTTCACATTGCCTACTGCAGCCACATATCTCGAAGTTCTTACTTTTTCGGTTTTTCCTGTCGGAGAAAGCCCTGAAAGTTCCCTCTTGAGGGATGCAACTCTGTCAGCTGGTTTCGGATGGGAAGAAAATGGGCCGACAGGATGACCTTTCCCTGCTTGTGCCTCCGCCTCGATGAATTCTATCATCTCGCCGGGATTATAACCGGCGGCCCAGGCAAAGCGCATCCCGCTTGAATCTGCGTCTTTCTCATCTCCCTTGCTGTACCCGGATTCCATGACTTTCTTCGCAACATCCATCACGACATTTTGAAACTCCTGCGCAAGCTGGCCAAGCTGGTCGGATGTGTACTGGCTTCCAACCTCGCCTGCGACGTAAAACCCGAATTTGGTCCAACGCGATTTTTTAATCGCTCTGATTCCATGCCTGTGAGCGACGTGCGCGACCTCGTGAGCGAGAATCGCCGCGAGCTGATCCTCGTTTTTTATTTGTTTGAGCAGTCCCTGGTTCACCAGAATTATTCCGCCGGGGCAGGCATAAGCGTTTGGTTCATCGCTAGTTAGAACGGCGAAATGATACCCACCATAGGTTTCCGGCCTTTCCGAAGCTGCCGCTACAAGCAATCCCACCCTGTTCAGATAGCTGTTGAGCGCCGGATTTTGAAGCAGCGGATATTTGGAAATGATCGTGGCGGCCACCGCCCTCCCGATGTAGTGCTCCTCGGATGGAGTGATGTCTTTCGAAGCCTCGGCTATCTGCTGAATTCCTCCGATTGAAGAACTTATTATTCTCCCCAAGTCCTGCGCGCTCGACATCGCTGGGATAACAATCATGAGCATGGCTGCTATCAAAAATGTCTTTTTCATGCCATCACCTCTTGTTTTTGGTCTGAATTAATTTTCCATCGCATCAAAAAGATCGGATTAATACGAATCATCTTGGCTTCAATTTTCCTGCCGATTGAAACGCGCGAAGCTCAGCCTCGCTGGATCCTAATTTTTCGATCTTGTCTACGCTTGAAAATGCCACAGCCATCTGCGCATTGTTTTTCTTGTACTGCGCCTCGACCTGGGGGTTGAAACCCTTTCCGGCCAGCGCCACCTCGTCGTGCTTGACGCTTCCACCAGCATATTTCTGGTCAGGATTTTTGGGAATCGACTTCTTGGTAACCGAGCTCTTCGGAAGATATCCGGATGGTGAAGAAATCCTGATCCAACTCCCCTCCTCGCCGATGACATTTACCTCGGTGCCGTAGGAGAGCTTTCCCGAAGACTGGGCGAGATAATTAGGACTCGTCTTCACCATAACCTCACGCACCTCAACCGTCATCTTCTGCTGCGCAAAGAGCTGTGTCGCAGCGATAGCAGATACAACAAAGATCACCGCAAAAAAGAGTCTCTTCATGAGAAACCTCCGTTTATTTTGTAGTGAAATTTATAACTCCATCAAACCCTTCGGGGGGATTCAAATCATATTGATTGCAAATGCCAACATAAATTTTTGAGCACTGATCGCCGGTTATTCCCGCAACTTTGTTAAACAGAGCAGCGGCCTCGCTGAATCTTCCGACTTCGAAGAGCAAAAGCGCATCGGAGAATATCGAAAGAAGATCGCCGGAAAGGGAATGCGATTCACCTATAGCACCGAGAGGTTCGTATATTCCGACAGGTTTCGAACGCCCCTTAACCCTTACAGCCCCTATCCTTCTCGCTTCCAAAAAATCCTTCGAAGCTTCGAAGCTGGATTCGCTCATCATGATCCGAGTTCCCAGTTTTTTGTTGAGCCCCTCAAGGCGGGAGGCTAGATTCACGGTGTCGCCGATAGCGGTGTAGTTGAACCGTATATCCGACCCTATGTTGCCGACCACGGCAGGTCCAGTGTGAATGCCGATTCTGGTCGTAAATGGAGATCCCTTATCAAGAAGCGATTGTATTCGAAGCGCAGCGATCGCGGCCTTGGCGGCGTGATCATCCATAGGCAGCGGCGCCCCCCAGAACGCCATGATCGCATCGCCTATGTACTTGTCGAGAGTCCCTCCGCTTTCCTGTATAATTCTCGTCGTCGATGAAAAATATTCGTTGAGTTGAGCCACTAGCGCCGGGGGCTCGGTGCTTTCGGAGATCGTCGTGAAATCCGCTATGTCCGAGAAAAACAGCGTGACGATTTTTTCCTCTCCCCCCAGTCGCAAACTTTCGGGGTCCTTGGATATCTCCGATACGACCTCGGGGGAGAGATACTGTTTGAAGGCCGACTTTATCTCGCGCCTACGCCTTCCCTCGGTGAGATAATTTTTCAATATCATCGCAAATGACGAAAACGAAGCGGCAAGAAACGGTGTGACAACCGGCATCCAAATACCGTTCGCAAAAAGCAGAAAGGAGGAACCCGCTATAGAGCAAAGCACGATGGCTATGAATATCGCTATTCCCCAAGATGTCGCTATCCATGTAAGGCCAAGAGATGCGATGGCAGCCGACAAAAATACCACTACAAAATCAGCATGCGCCCGAAAAGGCCGCATGAAATCTCCTCGCATCAAATTTTCTATGACAGTTGCGTGCACCTCCGGGCCTGGATATACGCGCGATATAGGAGATGGCTTCATGTCGTAAAGTCCCGGAGCAGCGAGGCCGAAGATCACGATCTTGTCCTTCACAACTTCGGGGGAAATTTGAGGATCATCTCCGTTTGCCACTTGAAATGCGGAGGAAATAATTCCAGCAAGCGGATAATTTGGAAATGTATCGGTACCCCCATAATAGTTGATCATCATCATGCCGTCGGAATCGAGCGGCAGATTCCTGCCATCCATTTTGATATTTTTTCTCTGCAGCCACTCGATATTCCCGACCCCTCTCACATCGCTGACCACTTTCAGAGAAATTGCAGGAATGGCATGAGAATCCATAGCATCTATCAGAGATATCCTTCTATAGATCCCGTCCTCATCGGGAGGAACCTGGGCGTTTCCGAAACCAGAGGCCGACTCAGCAACTCCGGGTATCGGCAGCGAACTTATTGAATTACTTTTTAACACCCATGGAGGGAGATCGCTTTGAAATGGAATGTCTGTTTTGGAAATCGCAATCTCTCCGACAGGCGTAATTTCTGCCTTATTTTTAGACAGGAAGAGAACAAAATATGATGGCGGTCCACTCTTTATTCCGAAGGTAAAAGCCTCATCATCTTCGACGCCGTAAACCGAGTCCTCAGAAAAGAAAATATCGAAAACAGCGGCACGCGCACCGCCACGCTTGCAGAAATCGAGCGCCATCGAATAGAGTTCGCGGGGCCACGGCCAGCTCACCCCTTGAGACTCCATGTGACGAAGCGATGGCTCGTCCACATAGAACATGACCACGTTTTCCGGAACAGCGCGCCCGCTTCTCAGAAGTGACATTCGCAGATCATATGTTTTTAACTCGGTAATCCTGAACAGCTTGGTCTTGGAAAGAGAGAGGAGCAGAATTACCGATACAGCGGCTATCGCTGCTGCCCAAAATATCTGCCTCAGCGGATGAGTTTTGTGAATTTTCGCCATAACCCTCCCAAATTAGGTATCGGCTTTTTCAGAACATTCCTGCTCGTAATTTATAAGGCTTGAATAGAAGCTGATTTCAGGATGCTTTTCCTGAATATATCCCAGCTCCCATTCGCTTTTAAAGAGTATCATAGGATAGCCGCGGGCATCATAGACTATGTGGTCGCGGTAATAGTTTTCGAATGCCTCCCGCTTTTTTCTATCGGCCGAACGATACCATCTGGAACACGTATAATTCATGGGATGAAATATAGCATCCGCGCCATATTCGTTTAGCAGCCTGAATTTCACGACCTCGAACTGCAGCTGACCGACGACACCTATTATGATGTCCGAGTTGTATTTCCTACGAAAAAGCTGCGAACTGCCTTCCTCCGCTAGCTGCCCGAGTCCTTTGTGAAGCTGCTTCACCTTGATCGGATTTTTCAGCGTCACAAGGCTGAACCTGTCGGGAGAAAACTGCGGAATTCCTGTGAACTTCAGATCTTCGCCCATCGTCAGCGCATCCCCTATCATGAGATTGCCACGGTCGTGTATTCCTATGATATCTCCGGCGTACGCCCTATCGATGTTGCTGCGTTTTTGAGACATGAACTGCAGCGCATTTTTTATTCGAAATTCCTTGCCAGCACGAACGTGATAGACCGACATCCCCTGGATGAATTCGCCGGCGCAGATTCTCAAGAATGCAATGCGGTCCCTGTGGTTGGGATCCATATTCGCCTGAATCTTGAATATAAGCCCTGAAAAATTCCCCTCGAACGGATCAACGACACGAGTTTCAGCCGGCCTCGGAAGCGGCGATGGGGCGTAATTCACAAATGCTTCGAGGAGCTCCCTTATTCCAAAGTTATTTATGGCGGATCCGAAAAAGACGGGGGTGAGTTTTCCGGATAGATATCCCTTCTCGTCAAACCCGTGCCCCGCCCCTTCGATCAGCTCGAGATCATCTTTGAGCTTCGCAATTGCATCTTCGCCGACGAGCTTTTTCAGTTCCGTATCATCGAGGTCGCGAACGAGCCTCAAGTCATCCCCTTCGTGAAGATCCTTCACTCCCGGCCTGAAGAGCCTGATGCATTTCTCCTTGAGATCGTACACACCGCGAAAATCGCGCCCCTGGCCTATTGGCCAGGTCATGACCGTGCATGAAAGATGGAGCTGATTCTCAAGTTCATCGATCAGATCGAATGGATTTCGCCCCTCGCGATCCATCTTGTTCATCAACGTCATGATCGGCATGTGGCGATCTCGGCAGACCTGAAAAAGTTTTTTAGTCTGCGCCTCGATTCCCTTTGCGGCATCGATGACCATCAGCGCGCTGTCGACGGCCGTAAGAACTCGGTATGTATCCTCGCTGAAATCGGCGTGGCCAGGGGTATCGAGAAGATTGATCTCGTGATTGGCATACGAAAACTGCATCACCGCAGAGGTGACTGAAATGCCGCGCTGTTTTTCTATCTCCATCCAATCGGAGGTGGCGAACTGCGCAGATCGCTTCGCCTTGACGGTACCCGCCATCTGGATGGCGTTCCCAAAAAGGAGCAGCTTCTCGGTGACGGTTGTCTTTCCGGCATCGGGATGCGAAATTATCGCGAAGGTCTTGCGGCGGGTGATCTCGCCCCTTATTGCATTATCGACTGTTTTCATCGGGCGGCAGGCATACTTGCAGATACCCAATTTCGCAAACACTTTCGGGGGAGACAAACGGTAAGCGTCCCCAAAAGAGAGGAGCCGCCCCTCTTAAAACAAGCAACTATTTGATATTTAGAAGCTTTTTCGGGGACACAAACGGTATGTGCCCCTGGATAACTAGAAAAAATTAAGCTTTGAAGTTACATCCAAGATTAGCGTTGGGTAAAACGTGCTTATAATATTTGGAAAAAAACAAAGAGCATTACCTATGATATGAAACATTATCGGCGTAATTACAGAACGACTTATACAAAAAGACCACGCGAGAAAATAACCTCCGACTAGATTGGCCGGATCTGGGTTCCCATAGTAAAAATGTGCGATACTAAATAACAACCCATTCGTAACAACAATAAAAGAAACGTTCCACCCGCATAAATACGCAAAAACCGAACAAAGAATTGCTCGAAAAAATATTTCTTCAAATATAGGTGATATAAAGAAATGGTTGATTATATCATACGAACTTAATTTATTTAAAGTTTCGACTATGGATAAAAAATTAATATTAATAACACCTATAAAATATGAGTAGATATTAATAAGAAGAATATAAAAACACATCACCAGAATTGCGAACCCTACAGATGACGCAAACCAAAAAATAAAAGTTTTTTTGTTACGATCAATGGTAATTCCAAGCTGCTTGGGGGACAAACCGCCTACGTACCTCATAATGATCAGTGCAAATCCCAAGTAAATAATTTTTATAATGAGAAAATACCATTCATTGCCAAATCCCTCAAAAGAATCTCCATTAAAAAATTTAGAAAACCAGGCTATGCAGTTTTGGAATTTTACCGTAATTAAATACATCACGCAATCGCTATTTGTGTTTTATTTCCGATTTGATTTGTCACAGGCTCTTACGGTCTTGTCCAAAATCTGCAATATAGGATCTACTTACACTATAGACTTCAAGCGTCAATAAATTGTTCAGATGTACAAAACAAGAGACAATCGTACGGATTTGATCTTTGAATAGCATTTAATCTGAGGATCTGAAGTCTGCAAAATTCAAGAATAAAAGAATCGCCTCACATGGTCGGGCGTCGGAACCGGCAACCTTGCGGCTGCGGTTCTCATCCTCAACCCCACCAAAAAAGAAAGGGGCCGCCAAAAAACCAGCGACCCTTTTCTTTTTTGTGGAGTAGAAGGGATTGTCACTTCGTTCTGATGATCAGGGCTATTTGTTCCGGGCTTCGCCCTCACGCATCATAACATTTGTTCGTTCGAACCCTTGGCCCCCACTTGTCCCGATGTGGCACAATTTTTCGCTTCACGCCCTCGTGGGCTCAGTGGAGCACAAGGGATTCGAACCCTCGACCCCCACGTTGCGAACGTGGTGCTCTCCCAACTGAGCTAGTGCCCCTCTCAACCCATAAGGGGTAAAGCAAAAAATTGTCAGTCACATCGAGGATCCTCGACGCCGCAAATCCCGCCTACGGAGGAATGCGGACGTCGGGACGAACGTGGTGCTCTCTTAAGCTGAGCTACTGCCCCAAAATCCGTTTTACAAATTTCCGCCCATTTTCAATTTCCTGTTTCCCATTTTACGAAAATAGAAAATGGAAAATAGAGGGGATATCCGCACAACAAATCTCCTGCGCCCCCGGCAGGAATCGAACCTGCGCAACCTGCTCCGGAGGCAGGTACTCTATCCACTGAGCTACGGGGGCATTCCACTTTTCTACCCCTACTCCCTGTCCTACTGTGGGCGTTGCTGGGTTTGAACTCCCGATTTGGCGCAGCTTTTTGTGGGCGCAGCAGGGTTTGAACCTGCGACTTCGACCGTGTGAGGATCGCACTCTTCCGCTGAGTTATGCGCCCACAAAAAGCTGCTGTCAAATCGAGCACCTGCCGACGCATTAATGGCGGAGCCAGCATTGCCCGCCACTAAACCGTTGGTGAGCATAGCGCGATGACACACTCGCCGTCATTGCGAGCGCCAAGCGAAGCAATCCAGTTCCAACACTTCCTGTTTTCGACCATCGAACCTCGAAAAAGTCACGGCAGTTTTTGGATCCCCGCCAAAACCATGCGGGGATGACAACAAAAATACGAATCCAATTTCAAAAAACGGTACCGCCGATCAAATGGCGGCGGAAGCTAACCGATTGCACCTACATTTTCAAGGAAATTGAGCCGCACCATAACGCCCGCCACATTCACAACAATATTCAGTAATATCAAAAGGTTAAACACTTCAATCTTTCTTCATTATAAAGAGGTAATTGAAGCCGCGCAGGTAGAAATTCCCTTTTATCGCCTCGGCATGCCAGTTTCCGCGCTTCAGTTTCCTGTTATGCCTAACCACTGCTACGACATCAAGCGGCCGAAAGCGCCGGCAAAGCATCTCGAATAGACGAAATCCGATTGGCACAAACCCTTTTTTCTTCTGATATGTGTCGGAAACGTAAAGGGCCATGCAGCGCTTGGGGCGCAGGATCCTGTCGCATTCCGCGATCACCCTTTCCATCTCCTTGAAATATTTTTCCTCGAACGCCGAAAGCTTCCCGATACATCTCGGATCATCCGAATAGTCGATGTGCGTCGAATACGGAGGATCAACGAAGATGAAATCCGCCTTCCCGTTTTCCAACGGAAGTTTTCTCGCATCAGCGCGAAAGATATCCTTGCGGGACGGTTTGAGATCATAGCCGAGAGCACGCCTCGAAAGTTCGCGGGCTACATCCAGAGTCGTGCCGCTTCCGCACATCGGGTCGACTACGAGGTCCCCTTCCCGCGTATATCTCTCGAGAAGATTCCAGATAATTCCGGCCGGTGTCGCGCCTATATAGGAATCATCCCCCTGAATGGAGGACCCGATATGCCGGGAGGGGAAATCCCAAAGGGTCGTACTCATTTCACCGCTTTTCTTCATATCGCGCTTCAAACCTCATTTCGCGGGCAAAAGCAACGAGAATAGCTTTTATTGACAAGCGATATCCCTTCCTGTTAGTGATGCCGCACAATTTGCTGATTCGACGTTCAAGGGAAGCCGGGTGAAAATCCCGCGCGGTCCCGCCACTGTAAGAGGAACACCCTTCTGCCGCAAGTCACTGTCCCGCCTACCGCGGGGCGGGAAGGCGAGGCAAAAAGAGATCCCCTCGAAGCCAGGAAACCTTGCGCCGCATTTTCAAGCTGCAACTCTTCGCGGAAAGAGGGAGCGCATGAAGCCTCGCTTCACACAAAACCTTCTCCAGCGGAGGAGGTTTATTTTTTTGATCCTTCTCCTGTGCGCACCTCTGCCCTCGAAGGCAAGCGATAGCGCCGACATCGGCGAAATCCAGATAAAGGGGAGAAACGAATACGAATCTCTCGAAAGCACCGGCTCATTCGCTACAATCATAAAACCTGACAAATACTTCGACCAGTCGAAGACCACCTCAGAGATCCTCTCTGAAACTCTCGGAGTCGACGTGACAAATCTCGGCGGCGAAGGACAACTCTCTACCGTATCTATACGAGGCTCATCAGCGGAGCAGGTTGCGGTTTTTGTCGATGGTGTCAGGCTCAACTCTTCCACCTTCGGCGCAGTGGATTTTTCCACAATCCCTCTAGATGCCATAGAACGAATCGAGGTTATACGCGGAGCGACGTCGGCGCGCTTCGGCACCGACGCCATAGGCGGGGTGATCAACATCGTCACCAAAGAAGCACATGACAAGCGTTCCATCGATGTAAAGCTGACCGGAGGATCCTTCCTAACTCTCAAGACCGCCGAATCCTGGTCGGAACCATTTAAAAACGGAGATATGACTCTAGCGCACAGCCACAGGTCTACCGCGGGAGACTTCACCTTCAAAACTGCGGCGGTAAACATGGCAGGAGGAAGAATCGGCGCTTCAAGGACGCTGACTCGTGAAAACAACCGTTCGATAGCCGAAAATGTACTCGTCAAAGGAAGGATCAGGCTTTCTGAAAATACGAAGATATCGCTAGCAAATGACTTTTTCTGGACGAATAGAGAAGTTCCCGGGATGGAGGAAGAAACCACCCTGCTTAGCCCGACAAATCCTCTGGAAGCCAAACAGGAGATATTTCGAAACACATCTAACGTACTCTTTGAAATTGAAAAATTTTTCATGGATCCGCTCTCCTTTCAAAGCGGCGCGACATTCTTCTTCGATGACGACCATTTCAAGGACCCCACTCCTGCAATAGGAAATCCTATAGACGTGACCTACATAAGCTACACGCCGGAGGCGCACGCGCAGGTCATGCACATCGCATCGTGGCGCAGTATAAATTTAGCATCCACCGCAAGAGGACAATACAGATTCGATCACGCAAAAGATCTCTCGCCGATACCATCCACCCCTACCATGGGAAGCCATACCCGGAATACCGGCACATTTTTTCTGGAAGAGGTGGTCGGATTTCTCGGCGACAGGCTTATACTATCTCCTCAGATACGTCTGGAGAAGGCAACCTCCAGGAAATTTCGGGCGAGCTGGCGCGTCGGATTGTCGGGGAAACCGCTGCCATGGCTGACTCTAAAATCAAACGTCCAGACCGCATACCGATACCCAAATTTTTCCGAACTGTACTATCCAGACCAGGGGTATCTGCGTGGAAACCCGCGACTGAAAGACGAACATTCACTAAACTTCGATGCCGGATTCATAATAGGCCCAAAGTACGTGAGCCTCGAATTTTCCTTTTTTCAGAATCGAATCGAGAATCAGATCATCTTCGTACCGATCTCCGCCACTACGATCGAGCCTGTCAATACGAACAAGGCCATCACGAATGGCGTCGAGGTTGGCATCAGCATGGATCCTGTTAAGCAGCTTCACCTGGAAGCAAACTATTCATGGATGGATGCAAAATTCGCCGGAGGAAGGCTTAGATTGCCGGGAAGGCCTGAACACAAGTTGAACGTAGGCGTACGCGGAACGATAAAACCAGTGATCCTTTTCGGCACGCTGCACTACATCGGATCCTTTCCATCCAATACATCAAACACGGTTTGGATCTCGCAGCATACAGCAATAGATCTGGGAACCACTGTGAAATTCGCAAAGCATTTCTTTGCTACCGCCGAGGTCAGGGACGTGACCAACGTGCAGATATACGATGCAAGGGGATTTCCTCTCCCTCGCAGGAGTTACTGGGTAACTCTCGGAGCAGGGATATAGGAGATATCGAATGAAAAAGAATATTCGAATTTTACCGGTGATCTTTTTTACGCTTTTGATCGCCTGCGGGAGCAGCGAGATAGAGAGCAGGCCTCCTCCAAATGAAGATGAATCTCTCGCGCCGCCATCATTTATTTTATCCAGCGATTTTCCATCCGACATCGTAATACCGGATATCAAAGGGATGGATTCGACCGCGTTCATAGTGAGCACATCATCCCCTGCAGGAGTAATAGCCGTGGATATAAATGCCGACACGATGAAGGTGTCCTCGAAATTTCAAGGATTGATATCGCCGAATGGATCCGGAATCCCCTCGAAGCTGCTGATTTCATCCCAGGATGATGCGTTCTTGACCACCTCGAATTCGTTGATACGCTTCAGCCCTAAAACCGGAAGAGTCCACTCTAGGACAAATCTCCTTTCGGATGTGGAAATAGGGAAAGACCATAGAAACTCGGACGGAACTTCGTCGGATGAGAAGATAACTCCGAATTTTCCATCCGGAATAGCAAGAATCGGCGACAGGATATTTGTAGCCATGTCGAATTACATCAACACCACAAACCCGGCTGTTGCCGCTCCAGGAATCGTTCGAGCGTTCGATATTAAGTCGGGCGGATCGATGATCGACGCAGGTATAATAGTCACGAGCGCATTTAACCCAACGGGGCTCTCGGTGCGAAATGGAGAAGAATTGATAATAACAAATTCCGGCGTCATCAATATCATAAATGCGGAATCAGTTCCTGCAACCGATTCCGTAATAGATATCGCCGACCCGGAAACGATGGAGATAACCGGAAGCATCCCGCTTGGACAGGTTGCTGCATCATTTCATGCTGCGGCCGTGACCATAGACGGATCTCTGGCATTTGTCGGGTCATCTGCGTTTGGAGAAGTCTATGAGATAGACCTCATAAATATCTCCGTCCTTAGAGGAAAAAATAACCCGCTGATGATAACGGATGAAAGCGACTATATGACGGATGTAAAGCTCTCTCAGGACAATAGCCACATCTTCATAGCAAGCTTTGAAAAAAGCGCTGTTTATCCGGTCGACATATCCGATATTGCAAACCCTGAAGTGAAGGACCCGATAGTTGTAGGCTATTCCTCCGAAGTAACCACGGAAAATCCCACCGGTGCAAACACCGGAGCAGGCCCGATCGCGGTCCGCCCCGGCACCAGAGGAATCGACTACGAAGGGCCCGATCTCTTCATCCTTACCGGATATCCGGGGACGCTCGTGGCAGTTTATAGCGATGCACCTGCAAAGAGATATCTGCCGAACGAACAATCTGGGGATAGCGAAAGCTTCGACCCTCCGCCCCCCCCGGAAGGAAATGACGGAGATTCCTGTCAGGGATTTGCACAGGCAGTCAGATCGGTCAAATACGGATACGATGCGGGGTTTGGGCAGGATAAATTTCCAGATATTGTCCTTGGCCCGCCACAGGGAAATGGCGCGCTCGCAGGAGGCCTGGATGTTTTAAGCCTGGGCAAAAACGGCAGTATCACGCTGGACCTCGGCAATTGCCACGCGGTAGACGGCCCCGGCGCTGATTTCATAATATTTGAAAACGCATTCTATATCGGAGGGGATGAAAACGCCCCCTTCGCTGAACTGGCATCGGTTGAAGTCAGCGCAGACGGAATAAATTTCAAGGCATTCCCATGCGACACATCCGCTTACCCATACGATGGATGCGCCGGATCGATGCCGGTATATTCAAATTCCAAAAACGGAATAAGCCCCTTCGATCCTGACCTCGCGGGAGGCAATGCATTCGATCTGTCGGAAATCGGAGTCGCACGGGCTCGTTACATAAAAATCAAAGACCGCAAGAGCACGGGATCAAAACCGGTAGCCGGCTTCGATCTCGACGCCATATCGGTCGTAAACGGAGAAATCCAAAACTAAAAAGGAGGAGTTATGTTATCAGCAGGTTTTCTTTGGGGATGTTCACCAGCACCGCGCCCGGTAAAAAACGATGTTATCGATAAGGAAGTCGATGCTGTCACAGACGTTGACCGACCTATGGATCTGTCTCACCATCAGGACCCGACAGACAAAATCAGAGACGAACTGGTAACCCACGCGGAAACTTCGGAAGTTTCAAAAGAGATATCGTTTGGCGACATCATCGATTATTTAGACGGATTAACCGAGATAACTAAACCAGCAGCTCCAACTCCACCCATGGCAAATCTGTTTTCCGAATTGCCATGCGGTTTTCCTGCAAGCATCAGAATAGATGATGAGTCACAGAAGGTATTTGTCACCTGCGAAACAACCAAGGGTTCTCTGCAGGAAAGGTCGCTGATAGGGGGTGTTAATTCCCCATGGAAATCGTTCGAAGAGTTCGACGGTCGCCCATCGAACCACGTGATACTTTCCGGCGGATATCACCTTATAACGAGATCCTCTCCTGATGGATTCGTCCTGATAAACGATGTCAGTCGAAAGATATCTGATGAAGTCATTTTCTCGAAAGAATATATCGCCGATAAAAATGGAAAGCCTCTCGCTTTTCTACCCAACATGCCCTCGGGAGCTGCCCTTATAAAGGACAACGTTTGCATCGTGACATCCAATATGGATCATATCGACATGGACCCATTAAAGAGCACTCACAACGAAGGGACTCTGATCTGCTTCCCATACGATGGTTTCGGAGCGGTAGTCCATGACGCATCAACTGCATACTACACGGGAGGGATCAACCCGACCGCTGTAGCACCCATGGATTCAGACAAGCTGGCTGTTCTCTGTTCAAACGGATTTAACCCCAACCAAAAAACGCAACTTTCGGTTGATATATTTTCATTCCCCTCTGGAGATAAAATATCGCACACGATGGCATCTGACGATAGAAGACCTCTCACAGGAATAATAAGCCCTGAGATGCCAATATCGCAGGATGGAGCCATCCTCGTAGGCCTGCAAAAGCCTTCGAACGCGGTGGCGGGGATTGACGCACAAAGCGGAGATAGGATTTTCAAACTGGAGCTTGGCGAAGTTGAAAGTTTCATATCATCCCTGCAGATTTTCGGAAATGTCGCAGCGGCATCGGATTTCGGCCTCTTTGGCAGCACAGGCAAAGTAATCTTTTTCAACACCGCCGAAGATGGATGGGATGGAACCGTAGAAACAAAACTCCCTGCAAACCCCGGCCCCGCTACGATATTTGACGGAGTATTATATCAAACGGCGACCGATGCATCGATGGGCGGTGCTATATATGAGGTTGATCTCTCAGGGATGAACTGAAATGAAAATCAAGGAAGGGGTGTTAATCACATTCGTGATTATAGCTTCCCTCTCTTCGCAAAACCTATTTTCGAACGACGAGATGCCGAAGCGAATCGTATCGCTGAAGCCGGTGATCACTGACACACTGATCGCGATAGGAGCCGGAGATATGATCGTCGGGGCGACGAAATACTGCGAACTGGAAGCTCTGGAAAATAGACCGCAGATCGTAGGTGACTACACCCGCCCTATGATCGAAAAAATAGTCGCGCTGCGCCCGGATGTCGTCCTGAATTCGGAGGAAAACTCCAGCAGAAGATCATTCGAAAAAATGGAAAGCCTCGGAATAAAAACGAGTTTTTTTTCATTCAGCACTCCCGATGAAATCGTTTCATCCATCTCGGCAATAGGCGCAACTATAGGAATGAAAAAATCCGCCGATGCAGTTGCGCTTCAAATAAAGAAGGAGTTTATTGAACTCAAAAAGAGGTGGAGCAGCGCTCCCCAAAAAAAAGGATTCATAATATGGGGAAGAAGGCCCATCATAGCCGCTGGCGATATCTCGTATATGGGCACGCTCCTTTCATCTATAGGAGTTGAAAACGCCGCGAAGAAATCTTCTGTGCCCTACCCCAGAATAGGGGTGGAAGATATACTAACAGCGAATCCGGATTTCATAGTGGACCTGTCGATGGGAAGCGAGGCGCACACCCCGGAAGAGGCGTGGAGCAAGATAAAAAATTGCGATGCGTACAAGCGCGGCAGGATATACATAATGAACGCTGACGATTTTCGCCCCGGACCACGCCTACCTGACGCTCTGGAAAATCTGGCGAGGGTTATACACGGAGAAAGATGAAATCGTACCTTACAAAAAAGAAGTTTTTGTTTTCGATATCGATCCTTACTGTGCTGCTTCTCGCGGCGATTTATTTTGGCCTGTCGCATGGCAGCGGATCGGTAGATATCTTTGAAGCGCTTCTCGGCGGAGCTGGCAGCGACATACTGTTGGGAGCGAGGCTCCCGAGGGTCCTACTTGCAGCCATCGTCGGGATGGCTCTAGCTTCATCAGGTGGAGCATTTCAAACTCTTCTAAAAAATCCTCTGGCTGACCCATTCATACTAGGAGTATCAGGAGGCGCTGCACTAGGCAGCATCGCCGCACTGGGTTTCAGGCTTCCATTCGCATGGATCTCTGGAGCCGCATTTTTAGGCGCAATGCTCTCGATGATAGCAATCATGTGGTTTTCCAGGGTGCGAAGTTCCTTTCGCTCCACCGAACTGATGCTCACCGGGGTGATCTTCAACGCCTTCTGCTTTGCGCTGATACTCTTCATCAACGCCATGGTGACCATGGAGGAGGCGTATCAGATCCTCTTCCTCCTAATAGGAAATCTCGAAGAGATGGGGCTGGGGCTGGTAGCGATAACAGCGGCGCTGGTAATTCCAGGGCTCATAATCCTTTCCCTTCTCGCAAGAAGAATGAACATCCTTATGCTCGGAGACGACGAGGCGAGATCGGTAGGAGTCGATCCTTCCAGGATACGCGCTGCGGTCTTCGTATGTTCGTCGGTTATGGTTGGGGCGGCCGTTGCGGCATCCGGACTCATAGGTTTCGTAGGGCTCTTCGTGCCGCACATAGTCCGCCTGACCCTTGGCGCCGACAACCGCCTATTGATCCCGGCCTCCGGAATCGCCGGCGCAGCATTTCTGGTTTTGGCAGATACTATCGCAAGAACGATACTTTCCAACTCCGACTACGCCACTGAGCTGCCAGTCGGCGTAATAACGGCACTTATAGGCGCACCTCTGTTCATGATACTTCTCAGAAAAAACATGGGGAAGAGCCATGCCTGAAAATACGACGGCATTCGATATACGAGAAATATCATTCAGCTACGGAAACAGAATGGCAGTAGATACGGTCTCCTTCGCGGTCTCGCCCGGCGAACTGCTGGGGGTCCTCGGCCCTAACGGAGCTGGGAAGAGCACACTGCTTTCGCTTATCGCCGGAAATAGGAAGCCATCATCAGGTGAAATTCTCCTATTTGGAAAGCCGAATCGCAAAATGACATGCCGCGAGCGCGCAAAAAAAATAGCCTTTGTCGCACAGAGCCCTTCAATAGCATATTCGATAACAGCCCTCGAAACGGTATTAATGGGCAGGGCCCCTCACATTCCGGCAACTGGTTTCGAATCGAAATTAGATATAGAAACCGCTCTGGGTGCCATGAAGATGGTCAACTGTGAAGAGCTCGCAAATCGAGATATATCAGAACTCTCCGGCGGTGAACGCCAACGCGTCTTTCTCGCAAGAGCTATCGCCCAGCAGCCCAAAGCGCTCATCATGGACGAGCCGACCACATTTCTCGACATAGGACATCTTTCTGCACTGAGAAAAACGATCGCAAAACTTAGAGACCAACTCGGCATGACGGTTATCATCGCAGCACACGACATAAATTTCGCATCTGCGCTTTGCTCCAGAATACTGCTTATGCGCGATGGCCGGATAATCTCCGATGGACCTCCGCAAGAAACCATAAGGTCCGACAGGCTGGCAGCCACATTTCAAACCGAGGTTAGAACTATGCAGGATCCTCAAACCGGCCGCCCGCTGTGCCTCATGGATAGCTAGTTGGCGTCAATTTACCGCTTTACAGCAAAAATACCTGTGCTAGTTTGCAGTAAATTCAATCCCGGAGGAATTATGACCAAAGTCCGCAAGGCCGTAATCCCTGTGGCCGGAATGGGAACCAGATTTCTACCCGTCACGAAATCGGTACCTAAGGAACTTTTGCCCATAGGAACCAAACCCACGCTTCAGATCGTCGTAGAGGAGGCGGTCTCATCCGGGGTAGAAGAGATCATCCTTGTATCATCCCCCGACAAAAAACAGATCGAGGAATTTTTCAGCAAAAAGACCTCCTACGACAGGAAGCTGGCGGAGGCGGGTAAAGAGGCTATGTTGTCAGGGCTATATTCACTTCTCTCAAAAGTGAATATAACGACAACGATGCAGATCAATCCAAAAGGGCTAGGCCACGCGATACTTTGTGCTAAGGAAGCCGTAGGTGACGAACCCTTCATCGTGATTCTTCCAGACGTCATAATAGAAAGCAAAGTTCCTTGCTGCAAGCAGTTGATCGACGCATACGTCAAAACCGGCTGCGCTGTGAACGCTACCGAACACACTCCTAGAAACCAGATCCACCTATACGGAGTTTACGATATAGCGAAATCTGAAGGGGCTTATCACTACGCCAGTGGAGTCGTCGAAAAACCAAAGGCGGAAGATGCCCCGTCCGATTTTTCGGTCGTTGGCAGATATCTCTTCCCATCCGAACTTTTCAAGATTCTCGAAAAAACCCCTCCGGGTAAAAACAACGAGATTCAGCTGGCTGACGGCATGAACACCCTAGCCAAAGAGGGGAAGATGGTCGCGTTCGAATACGAGGGAAGGCAGTTCGACACCGGCGATCCTCTCGGCTTTCTCAAAGCGAACATATACTACGGACACCGTGAATTTAAAAACGGCGTTTCAAATTTTATCGAGGAAGTTATCGAGAGAAACCTTCTGATGATGTGAGGAAAAAATGGATATTTTCATCAGCGATATTTCAAGATACATAGACAGTACAGTCACCATCAAGGGTTGGATCTATAATCTGAGGAGCTCAGGCAAAATTACATTTTTGCAGATCCGCGACGGATCCGGTTTCGTACAGGGGATAGTTCATCACCCAGATGTCTCGGAAAAAACCTGGAACGACGCACGCAATCTGACCCTTGAGAGCTCCGCCATAATCACCGGAAAAGTTTCGAAGCATCCCAAAAAGGATGAATATGAGCTTCATATCTCTGACATCGAAATCGTGCAGATAGCTCCCGAGTATCCCATCGGAAAAAAGGAACACGGCCCCGATTTTCTTCTCGACGTGCGACACCTGTGGCTACGTTCCAAAAAACAGTGGGCGATTCAGAAGGTCAGGAACGAGGTAATAAACGGAACCTATGAATGGTTCGCTAACAACGGCTTCACGAAGATCGACTCGCCTATCCTAACTCCTGCGGCCTGCGAAGGGACCACTACACTTTTCGAAGTCAAATATTTCGACCTCGGCAAGGCGTATCTGTCGCAATCCGGACAGCTGTATCTAGAGGCGGCGATCATGAGCCTCGGCAGGGTTTTCGACTTCGGACCAGTTTTCAGGGCGGAGAAGAGTAAAACCAGAAGGCATCTCACCGAATTCTGGATGATGGACGCCGAAATGGCATTCTGCGATCATAAAAACAACCTCGAGATTCAGGAACAGCTCGTATATCACATCGTCAAAAGATGCCTTGAGAATCGCCGAGAGGAGCTCGCCATTTTGGAACGCGACATCTCAAAGCTCGAATCGGTTCAACTCCCTTTTCACAGGATGACGCACGCCGACGCAGTTAAAAAACTGCGCTCTATGGGAAGCGACATCAAAGAAAATGATGATCTGGGAGGGGATGACGAAACGCTTCTTACCAAGGATATGGATCGTCCTATCTTCATAGAAAAATACCCGGCTGAGGTAAAAGCCTTCTACATGAAGCGCGATCCAAACGAGCCACATCTAGCCCTTTGCGCCGACATGCTCGCCCCGGAAGGGTTTGGAGAAATTATCGGTGGCTCGCAGCGCGAAGATGAATACGAAGTGCTTCTTTCTAGAATCAAAGAACACGGCCTACCGGTGAAGGCATTCGAATGGTATCTCGACCTGCGCAAATTCGGAAGCGTTCCACATTCAGGATTCGGATACGGGCTGGAGCGTCTCGTCGGATGGATATGTGGCACACATCATATCCGCGAAACCATCCCCTTCCCGAGGCTGCTCAACAGACTTACACCTTAGCTCTCGAAATAATTCTATAAGGATTATCGATTAGTTGAAATGCCTCTCATTCCCGTGTGACAAAAAGGACGCCATCCCCAGATGAAAAAAATCCTCGAACCGTCGATAATTCATAATGACGCCTTCATCATCGTAATATCGAAGCCCCCCGGAATGCCCTCAGTGTCACTGAAATCAGGTGAAAAAGGGACACTGGCATCATGGATATTAGACAATTTTCCCTCCCAAGCCGATCTGCCGCAGGGAAAACTCGAGGCGGGACTCATCCAAAGGCTCGACAACGAAACTTCAGGGCTCATCATAGCGGCGAGGAATACTGCCACTCTCAAAATGCTGCGAAGGAATGTCACCGCCGCAGAAAATTTTGACAAAGTATATCTGGCGCTGTGCATAGGAACGATCGAAGATGAGATTCTTTTAAACAAGCCAATCGCTCACCATCCGCGCAAAAAAAAGAAGATGCTGGTATGCAATTCTAAATCTGAGGCCGAAAAATTCGCGGCTAGGGCTGCAACGACTACCGTAAAACCTCTGAGAAATTTCAAACTAAAAAACACCAGTTATACTCTATGCGAAATTTCGATAAAGACCGGGGTGCGACATCAGATAAGAGCTCACATGGCCAGCATCGGCCACCCCATTTCAGGGGACGACCTGTACATGAACAGTTCGCTGAAAGATCTCGACACGCTAAAGCCTAGGAGGCATCTGCTGCACTCCTTCAGGGTAGCCATAATACATCCGAAATCACTTCTTTTGGAGAGCTATGAATCCCCTCTTGCAGATGATTTTTTAGAACTCATCCAAAGGATGGAGGAACATTGACAGACGTGCCCCAATAGCGGAATATCCGCACCATGAAAAAACTGACAGTCATTATTTTGGTTGCCGTGGCAATTTTTGCGATTGAAGGGACGATTAACTCGCAGGGGAGGTCGATACTGCTGGATGATTTTTCCGGAACCGCTCCAGGCAACATCCCGAAGAGATGGAGAACCTGGCCGCTTCAGAGATCCAAGGCGGCCCAGGTCTATAAAATCGCCGAAGAGGATGGGGTCAGATATATTAGAGCTTACGACTCATCCGATCTATCGCAGCAAATATTTTTGAATTTCAACTGGAAGACTGAGACTTACCCGAAACTTTCATGGAATTGGCGTCCCACAAAATTGCCGGATGGCGCCAATGAATCGAATGACGCCACAAACGACAGTGCTTGCGGCGTCTACGTCATATTCGGACAATACACCGGAAACGCCATAAAGTACGTATGGAGCACCGAGCTGCCTATCGGGAAAACCGTCACGAGAAGAGATGGAAAACTTAAAATAAAGGTTTTGGAAAGCGGTCTGAAAAAGACAAACTCGTGGAAAACCGAAAAGGTGGATGTCATAGAGGATTACAAAAAACTTTTTGGGTCACCTCCGAACAAAAAACCTTCCGGGATAGCCATATTGACGGACGGAAACGCAGTGCACAAACCATCCGGCTGCGATTACTCGGCCTTCGCAATTTCATCGGAGTAGCGAATGATCAAAAGGATATCTTTGCCCATCTTTATAATCATCGCCTGCATATCTGTTGGCGATGCGTCGGCTGAAGGAAAAAACCAGCACACAATTTCGCAGGAAACGATAGAACTGATAGCTGCAGGCGATCTTCAGGGGGCCTCCGTCAAACTTGCAGAATCGCCCCAGGGAATGAAGGTCAAATACATTCAAGGTGAAATATCCAAGGTTCTGTACATGGAGGCTTCGGAAAAACCTTCCAAGTCCAACGCATATAACGCTTATCGCAGGGCAGCAACTGCATATCACAATCTCTATCTTTTTCTGCTCGCTGAGGGCGTAAGCAGCGATAAATTTTTAAGCGAGGCAAAAAAAAATTACACCAAGGCCAGCAGGGTAGCAAAGGGAATGCAAAAAGATCAGTGTAAACTTCTCGAAGCAGCTCTTTTCGCAGCATCAGGGGATCTCAAAAAAGCATCGAAAATATTCGAAAAGGTCGAGCAGGCGGCGACGTTTGGAGATTTCGCCGCGGCTGAACACGCGGCCGCTTACAACGCCGCACTCGGAAACGTAGATGAAGCGGTGAGAAATCTCCAGAGAGCATATGAGATCGATCCTGAAAAGACATCAGAGTGGATATTCGTCAGCGATGACTTTTTTAAAATTCAAAACGAACCGTCTTTTCTGGAAATGCTCAGAAAATTCGCTATAGAGCCAAAAAATGAGACGACCCTTTCAATTCCGGCATCAAAAAAACCGGCGCTTGAAATCGCAGAGCCAAGCCCCTTCTTTATGAAGGGGATAAATCTTCCCAAATACAAAAGAACGAAACGTAAAAAATAAGAATAAGAACGATATTTCAAATACCGCCAAGCCGACAGCCTTTCAATATCCTTCGCCATCATCTCCTATAGCTTCGACCGGGCATGATCTCACAGCCTCCGCACAAAGTTTTTCTTCCTCGGCGCTGGTTGGCTGTTTATTTACATAAGCATAGCTGCCGCTTTCATGCATGATGAAATTTCCGGACGCCGTTTCAACGCACATATTGCAGCCTATACATTGTGAATCGACGTAGTAACACCCCTTTGAATTTTCAAAAAATTTACCGTCACGATTTGCCATCGATCCTCCTTCAAAAAATATCGCGTGAAGCTATAGCCGGCAGCATACCCTGTCAAGAAGACTCGTCTATTTTATTGAATACCGTTTCAAAAAGTCCTTTATGGCCATCGAGTTGATGACGTCATCCTTCTCAAGCCACCCCTTCCTGGCAATCCATATGCCGTACTTGGCGAGAGAAAGACCGAAAGTGTCATGGGCATCTACACCTATCGCAAGCTTAACCTTCTTTTTTCGCGCATACATAATCCATCTCCAGTCGAGATCCAACCTCTGCGGGTGGCTATTTATTTCAATCGCCTTTCCGTTAGCGGATGCTGCGTCTATTATTTTCCTGGTATCTATTTGATACGGCTCCCTCGATAGTAGAAGTCTTCCGCTAGGATGCCCTATGATATCGACGTCGTGATTTTCTATCGCCCTTATTATTCGATCCGTCATTTCAGTTTTATCCATCTTGAATTTGCTGTGCACCGAAGCGATGACGATGTCGAACGCAGATAACATATCTCCATCGAAATCAACCGAGCCATCACCGAGAATATCTGCCTCGATCCCTTTTAAAACTCTGCATCCACCCTTCCCCATATTGAGCCTGTCTATTTCCTGGTGCTGCCTGACAACATCTTTTTCATCCATGCCATTGGCTATGGCAAGGGATTTGCTGTGATCACAGATCAGTAGATATTCATACCCTAGCCTTTCGCTTTCATATTTCAGTTCGGATATAGAATTTACGCCGTCGGAATAGTTGCTGTGAACATGCAGGACCCCTTTCAGGTCGTCCTCCTCTATCAGTTTTGGAAGCGCGCCGTGGGAAGCGGCCTCTATTTCCCCCATGTCTTCTCTCAGTTCTGGAGGTATATAATCAAGGCTCAGCGTTTTAAATATCTCAGCCTCGTCCTTGCACGGAAGAGCCTTCTTTGAGCTGCCCTTGAAAATTCCGTACTCATTCAGTTTCATGCCAGAATCTTTGGCAATGGATCTCATTTTTAAGTTGTGTTCCTTAGAACCAGTGAAGTGATGAAGCGCAAAAGGATACTCCGAAGGAGAAACAGCCCTGAGATCACACTGAATTCCTGAATCGAGGATCACCTCAGATTTAGTATCGCCATGCTGTATAACTCTTTCGACGAAAGGAAGTGAAACAAATTTTTTCATCACCGCTTTAGGATTTTGCGTTGCTACGACGAGATCGACATCTTTCACGAGTTCCTTGCGCCTCCTCAGGCTTCCGGCCACTTTTACCGATTCGACCTCATCCCAAGAACCTATCGACTTGGCTATATCGGATGCAAACTCCCACGCCTCTGAAAGAAGCCACTTGCCCGCATTTTTCCTGAGCATCGCAATTCCTGCGAGGATATTGCGCTCCATTTTTGCCCCGTATCCTGGTATCTTTGCAAGGCCGTGTCGATCGCAGACGAGCTTGAGAGATGCGACCGAGGATATGCCGTAATCCTTCCAAAGGCCCCTCACCCGTTTAGGTCCCAAACTGGGGATCTTTAGCATCTCAAGGACTCCATCGGGAATCGACAAGAGCATCTTATTGCGGCTCTCCAGCTCTCCTGTCTCTATAATTTCTTTTATTTTGGAAGCGATCTTTTCGCCTATTCCATCTACTTTCGTGAGCTCGCCCCTTTGAGCGATCTCCAATATCTCGTCGCCAAGGTTTTCTATTATCCTGGCGGCCTTTTCGTATGCGCGCGACTTGAACGGGCTCTCCTCCAGCAATTCAGAGAAAACCGCCATCTCGTGAAAAATTTCCGATATGCGAAGTGAATCCATATTCTCTGATGCCTCAAGTTCTATGATAAGGTTCATTCCGGTTTATCGAACTTGCACGATAGAGCTGCTCGAGAAGCATAGCCTGCGCAAGTTCATGTGGAAAAGTCATATCGGAAAGGGAGAGGATTAAATTTGCCCTGAACTTCACCTCATCGGAAACTCCATCCGGACCTCCTATGAAAAAGCAGAGGTTTTTTGTGGATGCATTCGCCCTCGACTCGATAAATTCGGCGAGACCGACGGAGCTTAATTTTTTCCCATGCTCATCCATGACTACCAGATAATCCGATGATGATATCTCGCCGAGCGCATAGAAATCGTCCCTGAAAGAATTCAAACTTGCATTATGGTAATGTTTTAACCTCGAAAAATAATCCGAGACCAATTCGGTAACCGGCTTCGATTTGATCTTGCCAATGCTGATAATCTTGATTTTCACCGTGCAAACTCCATCAGCGCTGAAACAGCTTTCTGGATTCCGAGCCACGTCTCGGACAACGAAGAAGCGTTCATGAATGCAGGGGTGGTCACGATCCTCGACTTGTCATCGGATACGCATGAACTTGGGCTGCACTCTATATGGGTATGACCCATGGATTCCACCATCTTGGCAAAAAAACCCTTTCCGCCTGTAGTTATCCCGGCTGTTATTCCCATCAAATGCAGCGATCTCGCAAGAATTACCGTGCCAAGGCATATTCCGCAAAGAGGTTTGCCCATTTTGTGCATCTCCGTCAAAAACTTCTGAAACCCGGGATTCATATCGCAGGAGGCGCCTTTTACATTCAGATTACAGAGGTTGATGCCGATCCCTCTTCCCCCTGGAATCACAGCTGCATCGATCTTTTCCGGATTTAGAGCTTCAATGTCAGAAATTTTTCCCCTGGATATCCTAGCGCTTTCCAAAAGCATTTCCCTCTTCTCGCCCATGGGATTATCTGAAATGGGGTGTATCACTTCAAATTCACCTCGAGGCGCAGCACATACGGCTTCAGCCCCCAGGAGGTCTATCGAAAGCAGCGTACACACCGCCTCGCTTATTTCAGTGCCATCGAGCCTGCCACAACCTGCTAAAATCACAGCCACCTTTTTCCTGGATCCCATAAAACCCCCTTTCGTGCAATTAACCTACACGCCAGGCACGACGATATCAAGCCCTTGCGAACAATCCGGCGATGATATAGACCGGTATAGCGATGAAATACGCGGACATAGCCATACAATCGCCGGTCTTCAAGCTATTCACCTACTCCTTCGACGACGCTCAAAATATCTCCCCTGGAATGAGAGTCGAGGTCGAATTCAGAGGAAAAAAAAGGATAGGGCTTTGCTTTGCTACATCGGACGACCCAACCCCCGGCATTCCCCCTGCCAAGATCAAAAAAATATCATCCGTACTGGATCAGAAACCGTCATTTTCGACGGCTATGCTCAAACTCGCAGAATGGATGTCTTCATACTACTGCGCTCCGATAGGGGAAGTAGTGAGATGCGCACTTCCATCCAGGATGCTCAAAAGCAATTCGCCGAAGACGACACGCGCCTCCTCCCCACATGAGATAAGGCCCGAGGGCGGCATCTCCACGCTAAATCGTGAGCAGGCGGCCGCCTCTGCCGAGATAATAAGATCATCTTCTGATGGGGAATCTAGGGTATTCCTCCTTCACGGAATAACAGGAAGCGGCAAGACAGAGGTCTATTTGGAAATCTTTGGAGAGATGGTCTCTAAAGGGAGGACCGCTCTCCTGCTGGTCCCGGAAATAGGGTTGACTCCGCAGTTGACTTCCAGAGCCGTCGCAAAATTCAAGGATGATGTTGCCGTGTACCATTCCGGGCTCACCGACGCACAAAGGCACGAGCAGTGGCTGCGCATAAGAGACGGAAAAGCCAAGGTCGTCATCGGAACTCGTTCAGCGCTCTTCGCTCCCCTTGAAAGACTCGGAGTGATAGTCGTCGACGAGGAGCACGACCCATCATTCAAACAGGACGACGGCTTTCAATACAACGCGCGCGACGCAGCAGTTATGCGCGCAAAGCTGGAAGGGGCTGTGGCGATACTGGGAAGCGCCACGCCATCCTTGGAAAGCCTCTATAATGTAAAGGCGGGAAAGTATTCCAAACTCGAGATGAATAGCCGTGCAAACTTCTCCAGACTCCCAGAGATCACCATCGTCGACATGAGAGCTAAACAGAAAAGAGAAGATCGCAACAAAAGTGAAGGGAATCGCAAGAAGCGCGAACTCTGCGCCCTCTCCCCAGAGCTCTATGACGCAATAGAAAAGACATTGAACTCCGGAGAGCAGACAATGCTCTTTGTCGGAAGACGGGGTTTCGCAAGCCTCATACAGTGCGCAGGCTGCGGCGAAGTGATCAAATGCCCTAACTGCGACATATCACTGGCGCTTCACGGAAATTCAGGAAAAAAGGAAAAATTAAATTGCCATTACTGCGGCTATAGCATAGACGCCCCAAACACCTGCTCCGTATGCGGGTCCGACCAGATATCACCTATAGGCTTCGGAACGGAGCGCATAGAGGCGGAGATAACGGATTTTTTCCCTTCAGCAAAAGTAGCCAGGCTGGACAGCGACACGGTGATGCGCTCATCGACGCGAAGAAAAATCTTGAATGACATGCGTAGCGGAAAAATCGACGTACTCATAGGAACACAGATGATCACGAAGGGGCACGATTTCCCCGATGTGACTCTCGTGGGCGTAATCTCTGCCGACCTTTCCTTGTCTATACCAGATTTTCGGTCCGCCGAGAGAACATTCCAGCTTCTCACGCAGGTCGCCGGCCGCGCGGGAAGAAGAAATCGCCCCGGCAGGGTAATAATCCAAACAAGACAGCCATCGCACCTGAGCCTGGTTTCCGCAAAGAATCACGACTGCGCATCATTCGCCGAAGCCGAGATCGCCCAGAGAATTGAGAGCGGCTATCCCCCTTTCACGCGTCTGGCGAACATAAGAATATCTTCCACCGAAAAAAAGAAGGCCCGGATGGCCGCCGAGACTGCCGCGGAGATAATAAAGAAGATGCTTCTGGAAAGCCGTTCTGAAAGCGGAATCAAACTGCTCGGGCCCGCCCCCGCCATCATAGAAAAGCTGCGGGGACGATATCGCTGGCAGATGCTCTTAAAAGCGCCATCTGCATCAGCCCTTTCCTCATTGCTGAAAAACGCGCGACCGAAAATTGAGAGCTCACTGCCCGGAAACGTCCGGTTCGGCATAGATGTAGACCCCCTCAATCTTTTATAACTATCTAATATTATTGATCTTTTTGTCAGGCGCAAAAATATACGCGACTGCGCACTTTTTTTTCACCCAAAGCAACTTGGGCATCCGCGCAACCGATAATTACTGTGGAAGCAGCGTTTGCATGGGCTGAAAGATGTAGAGGTTAAAAATTTGACTGCCCCCCCTTTTTGGGCCCTTCAGCAATAGTGTTGAAGGGCTCTTTGTTATCCGGTGTTCAAACAGATCGATCAGATTTCGACCTACAGCCATAAAAGCCCACCAATCAAAATGGGGGATTATGTTCATGATGAAGACGCGCTAGACGCTCTCTCCCGAAGTCATCGCGCTGTTTCCTTCAACTCACCTGATGCTAAAGACCTGCAGCATCGGATTTTGCTGCAAGAAATTCATAAAGGTAAACTCAACCGCAGCGGTAGCCCTGTCCATAATATTTATACAGTACACAATGGATCGCGGAGTATTTTTTATATCAAAAGAAGATCATTACGAGGAATGGGAAACCAGCCGGGCCGGCTCTAACACTTGCCCGCAGTGGGCGATTTATGTATAGCTATCGCCATGATACGAAAAATCATAACACACCCTAATCCAATCCTGCGCAAGGTTGCCAAACCGGTTTTAGAGGTTGATGATGAAATCCGTACCCTCCTAGCTGACATGGTCGAGACCATGTACGCCGATGGGGGAGTCGGTCTGGCCGCCCCTCAGGTAGCGGTAAGCCTCAGGGTTATCGTGATAGACATAGATTCGGAGGCGTCCGAAAAAAAATACGGCGTTCTGAAAATTGTAAATCCGGAAATAACCGACAGAGAGGGTCAGATCGAATGGGAAGAGGGATGCCTCTCCGTCCCCGATTTCAGGATAAAGATGAAGAGAAGCGCCCGGGTTACCCTTCGATATCTCGATGAAAACGGCATAAGAAAGACACTCGATTGCAAAGAGCTTCTCTCCATCGCAGTACAGCATGAGATAGACCATTTAGACGGCAAGCTCATCATCGATTGCGCCAGCGGACTCAAACAGGATATGTACCTGAAAAAAATCGAAAAGAAGAAAAAGGAAGGGATTTCATTCTAGATGAAAATCATCTTCATGGGCTCTGCGGCATTCGCGGTTCCTTCACTTATGGCGCTCGCCGAGGCCGAACATGAGATCGCAGAGGTTGTCACCCAGCCTGATAAACCAGCAGGCCGTGGGCGAGAGATAACCCCATGTCCGATAGCAGCGAAGGCGCGGAAGATGAATCTTCAACTCTATCAGCCAAAGAGCGTAAAGAAGCCCGAGGTTATTTCACACTTTAAAGAAAGAGCGCCGGATCTTATCGCGATAGTTGCGTACGGCAAAATTCTGCCGATCGAGCTCATCGAGATACCCAAATTCGGATGCGTTAATGTGCACTCTTCATTGCTGCCCAAATACAGGGGAGCTGCCCCGATAAACTGGGCTATAATCAACGGTGAAACTGAGACTGGCGTCACAACAATGAGGATCAACGAAGAGATGGATGCCGGTGAAATACTGTTGTCCTGCAAAACCGACATCGACGACGTCGAAGACGCACCGATGCTTCACGACAGGCTGGCGCAGATGGGATCTAACCTCCTCGTTGAAACGATATCCCAGATAGAGTCCGGCAGGATAAGACCGCGCAATCAAGACCATACCAAGGCAACATATGCGCCAATGATCAGAAAGGAAGACGGACTGATAGACTGGTCGATGCGCGCCAAAGATATATACAACAGGGTAAGGGGGTTCAAGCCCTGGCCGGGGGCATTTACACATCTGGGAGGCAAATCACTTCGCATTCATGAAGCCGCCCTTACGGATCTGGATTTCGACGCAGCGCCCGGAGAGATAATCGAAACGGACGGAGCTCTCGCAGTCAAATGCGGAAGCGGAGTTTTATATCTCATCGAGGTACAGCTCGAGGGAAAAAAGAAGATGCCGGCTCAGGATTTTTTACGCGGCTACAAAGTCAAGAAAGGAACTATCTTAAAATGAAAACCATGATTGCACCCTCTATACTTTCAGCCGATTTTGCAAAGCTAGGCGAAGAAATTTCAGCGGTCGAACGCGCCGGGGCTGATGTCATACATATTGACGTCATGGATGGTCACTTCGTCCCAAATATAACGATAGGCCCTCTGGTGGTGAAGGGAATACGCAAGACGACAAGGCTTCCGTTGGATTGCCATCTTATGATAGAAGAACCCGAAAAATACATAGCGGCCTTTGCAAAGGCAGGGGCTGACTGGATATCGGTTCACGTCGAAACTTCAGATTTGCGAAACCTTCTCCCGGACATAAGAAAACTGGAATGCAAGGCGGGTATCGTAATCAACCCTCCTACTCCTGTCGAAAAGATTTTTCCATATCTCGAACTCGCCGACTTCGTGCTTATAATGACCGTAAACCCGGGCTTTGGCGGGCAGAAAATGATATACGATTCGGTGGAAAAAATCTCCATCATCAAAAAACGGCTGAAAGAGATGGGGGCATCAATACCGGTCGAAGTTGACGGCGGAGTAAATTCCAACACGGTTAACAGGGTTCTTAGCGCTGGCGCGGACATAATAGTAGCGGGGTCGGCCATCTTCGAATCCAACGACTATGCAAAATCAATAGCTTCGCTGCGCTGAAAGAGGGGATGGGCTTAGACGATGCAGAAAAAAAGAACAGCTCTTGTCGCCATAGTCATCCCTTTGTTTCTCGCAATCGTGAAGGGGGCAATAGGCTTCGCCACCATGTCCATCAGCGTCCTTGCCAGCGCACTCGACTCGCTGATGGACGTATTCTCATCGTCGATAACCGCTTTTGCGGTATCGGCATCTGAAAAGCCGGCCGATGAAAATCATCCATTCGGACATGCGAAGGCTGAAGCGATAGCCGGGCTCGTGCAAGCAGTTCTCATAATGGTCTCCGCCAGCTTTCTCGTCTATCAGGCCTTGAGGAGAATCGCGCTCGGCTATTCACTCAAAGAAGAAGGCTTGGCGCTGGGGATCATGCTGGCCTCGGTTATATTCAGCATCTTTCTTTCAGCCAGCATGAAAAAAGCCGGGAGAATATTCAATTCCACGGCATTCGAGGCATCGGCGCTCAATTTCACATCGGATATATGGACCAACTCCGGAGTCATAGTTGCGCTGGGGCTTGAAAAATGGTGGCACGTAAAAAATGCCGATCCGATAATATCGATACTCATATCGCTCTACATAATAATATCCGCAGCGAGAATAGGACATAGCGCCATATCCCAGTTGATGGACAGAACGCTTCCCAGGGAATTTCTAGATTTGATCGGAGAGACAATCCGCGCCCACAGGCCGATGGCCAAAGGTTACCACAATCTTCGTACGAGATGGGTCGGCGGAGAGAAATTCATAGAGTTCCATCTGGAGCTTGAAAATGAACTTTCATTTCGTGAAGCACACGATCTGACAGAAATTATAATATCCGAAATACGCGCTAAGATACCCAACTCTAGACTCATGGTCCACAGCGATCCGGAAGAATGCACAAAACACGCTAAACACCCTCCAGACGTCATTTAAAGGCTAGCAACGCGGTCGGCCGCAGCCAATATCCCATTTGACAAGATATCCCCATGTTATATGAAGGGGTGCGTTTTAATTCAGCTGCGGAGGAGCTATGATCGAGATTCGCTTTCACGGACGTGGCGGCCAAGGAGCTGTGATCGGCGGAAAGATCCTGGCCACTGCCATTTTTTCGGAAGGAAACTTCGTTCAGGCATTCCCAACATTCGGAGTTGAAAGACGCGGAGCTCCCGTGGCCGCATTCGTTCGAATAGACAAAGAAAAAATAGACCTGAGAAGTCAGATATACACCCCAGACCACCTCATCATACTCGACTCGACGCTCTTAAAAAATCCGGCCACCTTCAAGGGATTCAAAAAAGAAGGCTGGGTTCTCATCAATTCAAAAAAATCCCCTGAAGAGCTGAAGGCATCCGCCCAGATGTCAGAATTCAAAATCGCCTGCGTCGATGCAAGCGGCATAGCTGCGCGAAACAGGCTCGGATCACAGACCAGCCCGATAGTGAATACCGCAATTCTTGGGGCATTTTGCAGAATAACCGGCATATGCTCGATGGATTCTATCTCCAATGCGATAAGAAAAGGCGTTCCAATAAAACCAGACGCCAACATTAAGGCCGCCATGGAAGCTTATGACGAAGTTCTTTTTTCAAGCGAACACTAAGTGAACCACAGGTGAAAAGATGAACAGCACAGAAAACAAACCAAAACCTGTAATCTTCAACAGCGAAAAAGAGATGCCATATTTTGACATCTGCTCGGCCACGATGGAGTGGAACGAGACTGGGTCATGGCGCTACCTTCGCCCAAGCTACGTTGAAAAAATTCCGGCTTGCCAAGCATCATGTCCCACCGGAAACGACATAGAGCGCTGGATAAGGTTCATGCAAGATGGCGAAGTCGAAAAGGCGTGGCAGGCGGCAACATTGGAAAATCCATTTCCAGCTATAATGGGGCGCGTCTGCTTTCATCCGTGCATGGAAGGCTGCAACAGGTGCGAGATGGGTGGCGCGGTCAACATCAACATGCTCGAAAGAGCCCTCGGCGATGCGATAGGAGATAAAATTCCAACGCCGGAACCATTTGCGGCAAAAAGCGGCAAAAAAGTTGCTGCTGTTGGAGCCGGCCCGGCGGGGCTGGCATTCGCTTACCACATCACCAGGCTCGGCCATAAAGCGGTCGTCTATGACAGGGAAAAAATGGCGGGTGGAATGCTTCGCTATGGCATTCCATCCTACCGCCTTCCAAGAAGAGTAATCGACAGGGAGATCGACTCGCTGAAGAGGATGGGAGTAGAATTCAAACTTGGCCAAGAAATAAAGGACGCTGCACACCTGGAGGAGATCGTGCGTGAATACGACGCAACCTTCGTCGCCACAGGGGCGCACAAATCCCGTCCGATGGGAGTTTCTGACGAAAAGAGCGAGGGCGTGACATCCGGACTCAACTTCCTCAAATCCATAGAACACAGCAAGAAGATAAACATAGGAAGCAAGGTCTTGGTGGTTGGCGGAGGAAATACCGCAATCGACACTGCAAGAACTGCGAAGAGGCTCGGCGCAGAAGTTACGGTGATCTACCGCAGATCCGTTGCGGAAATGCCTGCATCTCAGGAAGAGATCCAGGCAGCCCTCGACGAGGGGGTCCGTATAGAGATACTCATGGCTCCAAAGAGAGTCATAGTAAAATCCGGAAAGGCAAAAGGGCTTGAATGCCTGCGCATGAAGCTTGGAGATCCCGACGAGTCCGGAAGACGCCGCCCCGTTCCAATCGAAGGTTCAGAAATGATGTTCGATGCTGACGCCATCTTCTCCGCCATAGGGGAGGAGATAGAAAACAGGATCATCCCTGCCGCAATACATATAAAAGATGGTTCTCTGGTAGCGGATGAGTTTGGCAAGACCTCCTTGAAGGGGATGTTCGCTGGCGGAGATATAACAGCAGGCTCCCGTACTGTCGTCGACGCCCTCGGCGATGGCAAACGCAGCGCCATAGCCATAGATTGCATTCTACGAGGAGAAAACCCAGCCGACATCATTCCAAGGATAACCATCCCTGGCACGTCCACGCCTCTGATGTCGAAATATCTGGAACACAGAACGGGCAAAGTTCACAATGCGTCAACGGATTCTAAGACAGAGATGCTGGGCGAGATCGTACGATTTACCGACCTCAACAGCGCCTATTTCACGCACTCAACTCCTGCGGAAAAACCATCTCTGCCCTTGGAAAAAAGATTCTCAGGCGACCCGTTCACAGAGGTTCACGCTTCGCCAGCGGAAGATATAAAATCATCGGAACTCTCAAGATGTTTTCACTGTGGCAGATGCACGGAGTGCGATAACTGCTACATATACTGCCCCGACTTGGCGATCGCCAAAAAAAGCTCCGGTTTCGAGATAGACCTCTACTACTGCAAGGGATGCGGTCTTTGTTCCCACGAATGCCCGCGCGCAGCAATGAGGATGACCGAAGAACCAACCGAATTTTGAACGTCCATCGGAAGGAAGGTTTGAAATGTCAAAAAAAGAAGTCCTAATGGGAAATCACGCTACCTCCTACGGAGTGAAGCTTGCCAGAACAGAGGTAATATCCGCATATCCAATCACACCGCAGACGCAGATAGTCGAGGAGCTTTCGGAGATGTGCGCAAAAGGGGAGCTCAACGCCAAGTTTATAAAAGTGGAATCCGAGCATTCGGCAATGGCCGCTACTATAGCGGCTTCGCAGGCCGGAGCAAGGGCATTTACCGCAACATCGTCGCAAGGGCTGGCTTTAATGCACGAGCTTTTATTCTGGGCCGCGTATGGGAGGCTCCCGGTAGTGCTTTGCAACGTCAACCGTGCGATGGCCCCTGGCTGGAGCATCTGGAGCGACCAGACCGACTCGCTTGCACAGCGCGACACCGGTTGGATACAGCTATACTGTGAAACGAATCAGGAAGTCATCGACACCATACTGATGGCCTTCAGGCTCGCGGAAACGATCTATCTTCCGGTCATGGTGGTCTACGATTCGTTCATACTCTCCCATACCTACGAACCGGTTGAGATTCCCGACATCAGCGAGGTCGATAAGTTCCTTCCTCCATTCAAGCCGAAATATAAGCTCGACACGAGCGCGCCAATGACCTTCAACCCGCTTTGCGCGCCTGACAACTATATGGAGTTCCGCTATATAATGGAAAAGGCCCACCGTGAAGCGATAAACACATATAACGATATCGCCAAAAATTTCGAAAAGAAATTTGGAAGGCCGAATGACATCGTGGAAATGATAGATGCCGATGATGCTGAAATAGTGTTCCTCACCAGCGGATCGATGACGTCCACCGCTCGCGTCGCTGTAAAACAACTCCGCGAACGTGGAGAAAAGGTTGGCATCTGTAAAATTCGAATGTTCCGCCCATTCCCGTTCGATGCGTTACGTGAGGCGGCTGGAAACATCTCGGGCGGCAGGAAAATAAAAAAGATAGCCGTTCTGGACAGAAATATCAGCCATGGCTGCGGCGGAATATGGAGCAGCGAAATCAAGTCCGCTTTCTACGACATCGCGCAGGCTCCGGATATCTTCACCTTCCATATAGGCCTTGGAGGAAGAGATGTAACGCCGGAATCCATCATCGAAGTTTATAACAAAACGAAAGCAGCAGATCACCCATCCGAAGACATTTGGATAGGTCTCAAAAAATAGAAGAGGGTTATAATGCGAACAGATCCACATCTTTTCAAACAGGGTGAGTCCAAACAGAGTTACGAACAGTCGGAAATGATGACGAGCGGCCATCTGGCATGCCCCGGATGCGGCGCCGCGATAGCGATGAGACTCGCTCTCAAATCTCTCGGGCCAGACACCATCGTGGTAATTCCAGCCTGCTGCTGGGCTGTGATCCCAGGGCCATTTCCCTACTCAAACATGAAGGTCCCGCTCATGCATACGGCCTTCGAAACGACTGGCGCAGTGCTCTCCGGAATCCGTGCGGCGCTCGACATAAAGGAAAATAAAACAACCCAAATCATGGGTTGGGCTGGAGACGGAGGAACATTCGACATCGGCCTTCAATCCCTCTCTTCAGCAGCCGAAAGAAACGAGGATGTAATCTACGTCTGTTACGACAATGAGGCGTATATGAATACCGGCATTCAGCAGTCCGGAGCAACACCGGAATTCACGTGGACCACCACGACGCCTGTTGATTTTCCGAAGATGACGCCTAAGAAAAACATCGATAGGATAATGGCATCGCACGGCATACCTTACCTGGCTACGACCTCGCCAGCATTTCCTCACGACCTCATGGCCAAGTTTGAAAAGGCCAAAAAGATAAAGGGGTTCCGGTTCATTCACATACTGGCCTCATGCACCGCAGGATGGAAAATCGATTCGGAAAAATCCATCGAGGTAATGAGAAAGGCCGTCGATTCAAAGGTCTTTCCCATATTCGAAGTTGAAAATGGTGAAAAATACACGATCAACATAGAACCAAAGGGAATTCCGGTTCAGGATTATCTCTCGATGCAAGGGCGCTTCCGCCACATGACACAAGAGCAGATCGAGTCCTATCAGCAATACATAGATAAAAGCTGGAACTGGCTGAAAAAGCAGGCCCGCTGAAGACATGCGGGAATGACTGCACGGCTGTCATCTCCCCGCCCGATCTCTTGCCTCCTCTTCCTCTTGAATCTTGTAGATTTCAGCCCGTCCGAATGAAATCTGCTCGAAGATCAAAGCCGTATGATCGCATCTTGATTTCTTAATATTACCTCTGTCTAACGTGGCAACTTAACTCTGGAGCCGATATCCTTACGGATGACAAAGATCAGTATCTCTTGCTCCACTCTATGTAAGCGGAGGCCGCGCCTGGCGAGGTGTCGTGTTTTTCTAGGTTAGTCGTTATACTCCAGCCCTTACCAAGCCTTTGTTTGATTCCAACTTCTTTCTGATCTCCGCTGGAGCCCACAGTCAGGGAGGTTTTGTTGGCGAGCCTAACCCTTGCTGAAAAAGTTTTGGTGTCGGGATTATAAGCAACGCTTTGAATCGGTGTTGATGCAAGAAGTAAAAAGCTGGTAAGGGCCATCGACCTTTCAGCTATAGCCATGTTTGTGTTGCTCACAGATGATGCGTTATCGCTATCCAGATCGTTTAGAGGCTCTCCGTACAAAAGCATCGATAGTATGTCCCCTTCAGACATAGGCGGCTCAGACGCAAGGACTATCGAAGGCTGCTCAATGGTCCCGGCAATCTCGACCAGAATTTTCATATCTATGTATGGAATGACAAATTTTCCTTTGACAACGCTCTTTTCAGATGGATCGGCCAACTCTATATCCAGATAATCGAGATTCGCTGAGCGCGAAAACAACTTAACCGGAAATGATTCTATCTTAAAGCTTCCAGAAAGCCTCTCATCATTGGTGTTCATATCCAGAGCTATTGGGATAAACTCAGGCGTCAAATTTGAAAGAATCCTGATTGGCTTGCCCGATACAGTCCTCAATGAAATGGAGTACTCGAAGTCATACGATTCTGACGTATCACCGGACAAATTACCCAAACCTCCTCCTGTGATTATCCTCGAGTCGGGGACGAGCCTTGGAATCGACGCCAGAGCGAGGTCCGGGAGCTGTATCTGCACATCATCGAAGTCAACGTTCATATCGAGCGCAGCTTTGCCTGATGCATCGCCTTTAAAACCTATCTCCAATTTTCCGGCGCTGTCCAAAAAAATCTTTTGTTTGGCGGATTCAAGTCTGGACCTGAGCTTTGCAGGAAGGATTATCTTGTCAGATTCGGAAGACATCTTACCTTCCACAGAAAACTCCACAGAGCCGTCAAGGACATTAAAGGGAGCCGGTACTGGCCATGACGTTTTTTCAAGAACGGAAACCAACTCAGCAAAATTCTTTATTGTAAAGTCGAGATCAGCCTCGGTTTGAAATTTCCACCCTTTCACACCTTCGGAAGGGACTCCCTCAAAAGCAGAGGATAAATGCCCGCTCATATATACCAATTTCCCCTTGTGCGGCCTGACAACCGCAGAAAGGCTCCCCTTGGTTATCACATCGAGGTCAGGAATAAAAAAACTTTCTCCGTTGGCCGAAATGTCCAGATCGATATCTTCCGGAGGCCTGTATATAACTTCAGCATCGCAAGGAAGTTTATTTCTTTTCAGCCGCGCAGAGGTCAGGCACTTAAAATCAAAGAGGCCTCTATTTCCGGATTTATCGGAGCTCTTAAAGTCCAACCTACATCCGGAGAATCTGACCTCCGGAATCACATCGGACACACCCTTCATATTTCCATTCAAGAGCGCGTTCACTGATTTACTTGAAATTGTCGCGTCGATTTTAGATGACGCGGCAAGGATTCCTTCAGAATAATCCGCGTTAACCTCTACTCCCAGTTCTTTGCCGTCATCTGTAGATAGATCGATCGATGATGAAACAATTCCACCTCCATCCAGGTTTCCTGACAGATTGACGCTGGCGCTCCAATCCCCTTTTCTGAACGATGATGCGCTATGCGCGGCAATAGTCCCGTCGAATCTCCCAAGGGCATCGGAGTTCAACCTGAATGAGAGGGATATTCTATCTATCGTATTTTGATTTGATGAATCAGCATTGATATCGACCGAGCCTGAGACGCTGCCGCCATAATAATCGACCTTTGTCGACTCTACACTTATGCGCACTGGCAAAATGGATACATCGGAGAAATATCCTGGAATTCTTACATCGGGGATGAATATTTCACCGTCGGTGCTCTCATCTTCTACATCGTCGGCTAGAACCACATAAATATCGCCGCCTGTCATAGAAAGCGGACCGATTTCCTTCAAGTTCGGAATCATACCTTTGAATTCGTATCTGAAAGAGATGCCGACGTCAGAAAAGCATCCGTGTTCGATCTCCGGTTTCATTTTAATGCAAATATTTTCAACCTTGATCGAAACTGTTTCATCCAGGAATCCACTTGATACAGTAGAAACTTTCATGTCGGACCATCCGACATGAATTCCAAGAGGGATGAGATATTTTGAAAGGGCCGAAAGCGAATATGGATTTATAATAATCGTGGGCCAGTTTAATACAGCGATAAGAAGCGCGAAGATCATAGCTAAAAACAGGAGTGGCGCCGATATAAGGGCTATGACAGCTTTTTTCTTCATATCAAAACTCCTCCCCTATGCTGAATATAAAATGCCAGCGCGAAGGGGCTTGTTTGGGAGGGGTGCTGTTTTTCAAAAACAGACCCTTTGCAGCGGTGAACCTCAAAACTCCAATGAGCGATGGCCACCTGATACCTATCCCCGGAGAGCAGTAGACAGGCAGATTAAGACTGACCGACTTCTGACCCATCACACCAAAATCCGCAAAAGCTATAGGCTGAAGGTTCAAGGGAAATATATTCGCCAGCCTCGCTTCGACGCCCGAGTAAAGCGCAGTCAGCGCGCCTCTGTTAGCATCTGGCAATTTTTTAAGCCCGAACCCGCGAAGATCGGCTGAACCTCCGAAATAATAAAATAACCATGGAGGCATCTTGGAAAATTGTGCGTTGCCGCTATCCACCAAAGTTGTACCGGCGAATCCCCTTATGGAGAGAATAAGCAGCGGCGAATCGAACCCTGCAAAATTGTACAGAGCTTCTCCTGACAACGTGAATTTCTGCGCGCTGATCGTGGAAAACGCCTTGTCTGAGTTGAACTCAGCCAATCCCCTCACGGTGTAACCGGATTTGGGATCTGCCACGTTCAACTCATAGACATGGCTGATGATCTCCAAACCTGCGATACCTGATAGAAAGTGCGTCCAACCTTTGTCGGCTCCGCTGAAGACCCTCGTGTAATTCAATCTCGGCCCGAAAAAAAGATTCCATCCTATTTCCCTGGTATCCCAGTTCACAGCAGCTGGGATAAGAAGATCATTGGCAAGGTACTCGTACCTGGATTCTTTTTCCCTCCTGGTCGAAAAGGCGGGCGTGAAGTGCCAGCGAGTCGGAAAAGAAAAGGGATAGACCATCCCTTTGACTAGAAATCGCTGTCTCCTGTAGGAGGCCCTGCCGGCCACTTCAAATGAAGATCCTGCTTTACCCAATCTTCCCTGCTTCCATGAAGCCTTTCCTATCAGATACTCCTCGGTGCTCCCTCCTAGCCCGGCGCTTACGAGCCTGCTCGCCCCTGAAATAGATTTCTGTGTAAGGTGAACGCCGTCGTCGGCGCACTCGGTGAGAAAATAGCTGCTCTGAAGTATTCCGCTCTGCGATATCCTTCTGCTGGTGAGAGCTATATTCCTATAATCATACGGATCCCCCACATGAAACGCATTGAACCGTTCAAGCGCCCCATCCATCAGGCCTTCCACAGGCGACTGTTCGAGGGAAGCTATATTGAGACGAGGGCCGGGGTTGACTTCAAGCTCTACCCCTCCGCTGCTGGCATCCCCTAAAGCCGAAACGCGAGGGCATGCAAACCCCTTCGACTTGAGACCCGATACCCCCCACCTTTCGAGCGAGTCCAAGGATTTCGGATCGAGCGGAGCACCCCTGATTCCCCTCTTTTGCCATGCCCTTAATGTGCGCGGGGGAGCCCCTTTGATGGAAACATCTGTAATTCGAGTTTTTTCCCCGACGACTATTATTACATTTTCACCTTCCTCTTTAAACTCCGGATCCAAATACCCGCGCTCCTGAAGAAAGTTGCGCGCAAAATACTTAGCCTGTGATCTAGGTATTTTGTTCCACGATTCGGCATTGTGATCTCCGCATATAAGTTTTTTCTCGTTGACATTGAATCTTATTATTTCAGAAGAATCTATCTTGTAACCTTCACATAGGGATCTCAGCACGGCATCCGCCGATGACGGCAGCATTAAAATTAAAAACAGGAATGTCGTTATTCTAAGAAACAAAGAATTCTTTCTCCACCCTGTCGTAGTAATCTATCACGCTGCGTATGTACCGGCGCTTTTCCAAATAGTCGCCAGGAAAAAAACTTCGTTTGAAGCCGTAGATTATTATATCCTTGAGTTTGTTGGAATTTATTTTGAAATTGTTAACAGCCAGCAATATTTCATCAGTCGCAGTCGTATCCGATACGAGCATGTTATCAGTACAGAAGGTAAATGAAAGCCTCTTCTCAAGCATCTTGGAAACAGGATGGCTCCTAACGGACTTCATCTCCGGCTTCGTCTGAAGGTTGGATGTCAGACATACTTCGATGGTCATTCTGCTATCAGCAACGTATTGCCACAGGTCGTTGACGTAACGTTCCTTTTCGGCCTTGCTACCTGATTTCACCATCGAAGCGTCGAATATGTGAGTGCCGTGCCCTATCCTGTCGGCGTGACAATCCGCTATGGCCTGAAATATGGATTCCGGGCCATATGCTTCCCCGGCGTGCACCGTCTTTCTGAAAAAATTTTTATGGGCCAACTCGAACGAACTTTTATAATGCTCCGCTGGATATCCGGACTCGGCTCCGGCCAGGTCGAATCCGACTATAGGAAGACCTAACTCATCACGGCAATATATCATGGACTCGACGAGGTCGAGCGCTGCAAGGCCATAGAGCTCCTCACGATCCATATACTTGTGAACGGACAGCAGCTTTCTGAATACTCCCGGAAAATTTTCATTGAACATCCTCATAGCGCAGCAGATTATTCCATATTCAAAATAAGGCTCGGAACCCGACGCTATGGCCTTCGAGGTATTGATCTCCTCTTTGGCGCGCGCGAGTCCCTTGTTGACCGAGATCAGGACATCCTCCACAGCCATAAGATCGTTCACATGCAGCTGCGGAGCAAACCTCGGTTCCACATACCTGACGCCATCCTCAAAACAGTCCATCGCAAATTCATAGGCGACGCGCTCCAGCGCCTCTGGAGTCTGCATGACGGCTAGCGTATAATCGAAGCCCTTGAGGTATTCCAGCAGATCCCCATATCTTTTTTTAAAAACCGTTTTTCTAAGCCCTGCTTCTGTAAAAGAGGGAAGTTTCACAGAATGCTTTTTTGCCAAGTCTATCAACGTCGACACGCGAAGGCTCCCGTCCAGATGAACATGGAGGTCGGTCTTTGGAAGCTTCCTGATGAAGTCTTTCGAATAATCACATTTTTTCTTCAGGCTGTCTTTCATCTATGGCCCCTTCTAATTTCGCTCTTTATGATCATTCTCAAGAACTCGGGATTTCTCCAATATCGTGCCTTTTTCCCATTTATGTATATAGTGGGAGTCCCCGTTATCCCCAATTTTCTGGCAGCTGCCAGATCATCCTTCACCCTGGATTCCGTTTCCGGCGATGCGATGCACGATGCAAAATCCTGCATGTCGTATCCAAAGGATTCGGCGATAGAGTAAACAGTCTTTCTGGTCATCCCCTTCTGAGCCCTGAACAACTCATCGTGAAACTTCCAGAAATCCCCTCGCGTCTGCGAGCATATCGCAGCCTTGGCGGCATAGCAGGCCACAGGATGCATGGGCCGCGTCATCTCCTCGTTACAGGCATTGTCCAAAGGGAAATTTACAAAATAGTATCTGACCTTGTCCTTGAAATCGTAGAGATAAGGCTTTACTCCAAACGCCGCTATCTTGCAGAACGGGCACTGGTATTCGCTGAATTCAACTATCGTGACATCAGCATCAGGATTGCCCCAGACCGGCCAGTTTGGATCGATATCTATGCTGCTCTTTCCCTGCATGGAAAAATATTTGGCCTGTTGATCGACGTCGGAATCTGCAGACTTGCCATGTGATACGCTGCCCCATACGCGAATAGCGATGAGTCCTATGATAACCGCAAGAGCCATAAAAAACAGGTGCGAGAAAAACTTTGGCTTGAAAGAAATATCTGATTTTCTTCCCACGACCGATAAAAAATAATTGAAGACAAAATGCGGAATACCTCCAATTCGGCATGGAAGAAGAAGGGAGAGAATCACAAACAAGATGACGGCTGTCAGGTAGAGAGGCGTATTTATAAAACAGAAAACCCTCAAGGCAAAAGCCGTAACATATATCATCCATGCACCATACAAAAATCCAACGACGGAAAGAATCCATGTAAACGCAAGGGTGTTATCCCTCTTTCTTACGGATGCGAGGATGAAGATCAAGAGCATCGCAATGGAGGAGTAGAATATTATTCCCCAGCCGCCATTTGGAATTCCAAAAAGCTGAGAGCTCTGACTGGCGCTCACAATATCGCAATTGATTCTTTCGCTTATCGCGCAAAAAGCGGGTTTTTCAAACCCCTCCCTTTGGACGCGATAGTGCTGCTTCATTGAAACAGCCGAAAGAAAAACCGCCGCCAGAGCCAGAAAAAGCGCCAAACAGAGAAGGATTTTGCGCATACCCCCGCCTTTCTTTTTGTGGATTATAAACCGGACTATAACTATTTGTTTTTGAGGTCTTTGGCAAGCTGATCAAAATTAACTTTACTGAGGTATTCTTCAATCATCCCCTGCACAAAGCTCCAGTGAGGCTTCACGGGGCAGACTGAATCCAGTTCACAGCCTTTAGAAACGTCCAAGCACCTGTTAAAAGCGAAGCTTTTGCAGATTGACCCGATCACATCATTTATTGAAATTTCGGATGGCCTTCTGCTGAGCTGGTATCCCCCTTTGGGGCCGGGGATGGAGTTTATTATTCCAGTACGGACCAGTTTCGGCAGTATGATGGCAAGGAAGTTTACAGGTATTTGCATCCGTTCGGAGATTCGCTTTTTGGAGATGACCTCTCCTTCTGCCGCCGACAGCATGAGAACAGCCCTGACTCCATAATCGAGCTCTCTGCATACCTGCATAAATCCCCCTTCAGCGCCAGCTTTCGAGGCCGGGTCGAATCCTACCAGTCTATGAAGCTCTTGAGCTTCTTTGCGCGGCTTGGGTGTCTGAGCTTTCTCAGCGCCTTCGCCTCTATCTGGCGGATTCTTTCGCGCGTAACCGAGAAGTCCCTGCCAACTTCCTCAAGAGTGTGATCGGATTTCTCACCTATTCCAAAACGCATACGAAGGACCTTCTCTTCGCGCGGCGTTAGCGTCGCTAGGACATGCTGTGTCTGGGCAGAGAGGCTTATATTCACCACCGATTCAGACGGGGAAACTATGGACTTGTCCTCTATGAAATCTCCGAGATGGCTATCCTCCTCCTCTCCGATGGGGGTCTCGAGTGAAATCGGCTCTTTTGCAATTTTTAAAACCTTTCTCACCTTTTCGAGAGGAAGCTCCATCTTGAAGGCGATCTCCTCCGGCGTCGGCTCACGGCCCAGCTCCTGAACCAGATAGCGCGACGTCCTGACGAGCTTGTTGATCGTCTCTATCATGTGAACCGGAATTCTGATAGTCCTGGCCTGGTCTGCGATGGCTCGAGTGATCGCCTGCCTGATCCACCAAGTTGCATAAGTGGAAAATTTGTAGCCACGCCTATATTCGAATTTATCCACGGCCTTCATCAGACCGATATTGCCTTCCTGTATCAGATCGAGAAACTGCAAACCCCTATTCGTGTACTTCTTGGCTATGGAAACCACCAGCCTCAGGTTGGCCTCGATGAGTTCATTTTTAGCCCTATCAGCGAACTGCTCAGCCCTTTTAATCTCCATGTAGGTTTTTCTGAGAGTTTCCATGTCCTGACCGGCTTCTTTTTCTATTTCTGAGATCTTAGCTTCTGCCTCCGCGTATGATTCGAGGACCTCGATTATTTCTTCCCTTGAAAGCCCGGAACTCTTCACGGCCTTCCTACGCTGATAGTCATTTTTCTTAAACTGCTTCGAGAGGGATTTGATCCCTTCCCCATCCGTATGAAGTTTCCTGGCGCAATTGTTGATGAGTCTGTGGCTCTGTTCGACCTGGTCAATCGCGGAATGCATCGCCTCGACGACTTCATTTATCGTCCTGTTGGCAAGCCCCATCTCTTTAAAGCACTCGAGCATCCTCTGCTTCACATCGGCAAGTTTGAAAGTAGCAACTTTTTTCGCCTTCTCGGAAAGCCCGGATTTGGAAAGCTTCGATGTAGATTCGTTTCTCTGTTTATTGAGAGTTCGAACCTTCCGCATCAGCTTCAACATTTTAAGCCTCTCAGCGGCCTCATCAAAATTTTCCAACTCGTCGAGGTTTACGTCCTCGAGGTCCTTCATTATCGAAATAACGCGGATTTTATTCCTTGAAAGCAGGTCACCGAAGGAAAGAACCTTCTGCACGCCAAGCGAGCTAGAGAGGAGGATGTTGAGCATCTCATTTTGCCCCTGTTCTATCCTCTTGGCGATTTCCACTTCTCCTTCGCGCGTCAGAAGAGCAACCTGACCCATCTTGCGAAGATACATTCTGACCGGGTCCACCGATCTGCTGGCATAGTCTGGCGTAAGAGCTACATCCTTTTCCTTCTCGACTTCCTTTTCTTTCTCAGATGCCTTGTCCTGAAGCATCTTGCCCTCGGCTTCGGATTCCACAATGTCAATGTCCATATCATCGAAAATAGAAAGGACGCTGTCGAGCTGGTCGGACGAAACCATCTCTGAAGGAAGGGCTTCGTTGACCTCTTCAACTGTGAGAAAACCCTTGGCCTTGCCTACGCTTATCAGTTTTTTTACCTCTTTTATCTCTTCGGTCCGCTTGGCCATGTTGCCCCTCTCCTATATTATCAATTGTGAAATTGTCAGTCGTGCTTTTGCGATATCAGTTCTTTTTTCTCTCTCAGCAATTCAAAAATCTTAACTTCGTCCCTTGCGCTTTCGGCCCTCTTGATCTCATCGTTTATCTCTTTAAGCCTTCTCGCGGCCGGCCTCTCTTTAAGCCTGTTGACGCAATCATCTATTAAATTGTCGATCTCGTCCTCTTCGCATCCACACCCTGCGACGGCCATTTCGCGAAGCTGGGACGATATCTCCGGGTCATCAATCGAAGCGAGAATATCCCCTACGGAGATATCCTTTTCTCCGGTCTGCGAAAAAAGCACAGAAACTATGTCGCGACACCATCCGTCTGAAAACTTTTCGACGCTCACGCTCTCCATCACATCGGCTATCCTGGCGGGCTTCATCAACAAACCCTTGATCAACATCAGCTCGCAGGAGGCAGGCGCCGACATCTTCTTTTTTGCGCCCCGCGGCAAAAACTCTCTGCCGACCGAAATCTTGCCGGCCGCAACCGACCTCGCTACATCCCTCTCCTCCACGCCGACCTGAAAGGCTGCAACCTTCGAATAGATACCTCTTTCCACGGGGTCGGACATGGCTTTGAGATGCGGGATGATCCTCCCCATCGCGTTGACTTTTCCGGCCGCGTCCCTTCCTGTTTCAGACAAAACTTTTTCAACGAAGAACTCAAAGAGCGATTTCGCGGATGCAGTCATTTCGCGAAATTTTTCTGCACCGTATTTCCTGACGAAGGTATCAGGATCCTCGTCATCCGGCAGAGCTACGACCCTTGGCATCAACCCCGCATCTATGAACAGATCGAGACTTCTGATCGCAGCCCTCGAGCCGGCTTCATCCCCATCGAAAACGAGAACAATATTTCGCGTATATCTCTGTATCAGCCTCAAGTGCCCTTCAGTAAGAGAGGTTCCAAGTGGCGCAACAACGTTGTTCACACCGACCTGAGAAAGGGCGATCAAATCCATATATCCTTCCACAAATATCGCGCTACCATCCTCTCGTATCGACGACTGGGCCTTGTTTAGCCCGTAAACACATCCGGACTTGTGATAAATGAGAGAGTCCGGAGAGTTCATGTACTTTGCGACCTGTTGATCGCCTTTTTGCTCCGATATATCCCTGCCGCCGAAGCCCAGCACCTCCCCGCGCGGAGATATGATCGGGAATATTATTCGCTCCCTAAAAAAATCGAAATACCCCCCGCTGTCCCTCTTTCTTATCAGCCCGAGTTCGGAGGCGAGATCAAGCGGCACGCCCTTTGAACGCAGGTGCTCCACAAGCGACTCCCAAGCGTTGTCGGCATATCCCAAAAAATGTTGCGTCCAAATATTTTCGGAAATACCCCTTTTAATCAAGTAGTTACTAGCCGCGCTCCCGCCGACAGAAGCTTTCAGAGTCGCCGCAAAGAAATCCCTCGCAATTTCGTTAATCCTGAAGGCCCATTTTTTGCGCTTCGAATGCTCTTCGTCAGCGGCGCTGACGAATCCGTACTTCGTTTTAGGGAGCTCCACCCCCGCGAGCCCTGCGAGATATTTCACAGCCTCCAAAAAATCTACGCCATCGAACTTCATCACGAAGCTGAAGATGTCGCCCCCTTCGCCACAGCCGAAACAGTGATAGATCTGCTTGTCGTCAGACACGTTGAATGAAGGGGTTTTCTCCCCATGAAACGGACAAAGACCCTTGAAGTTACGACCGGCCTTCTTCAGGGGAATTCTCTCGCCTATCAAAGAGACGATGGAAACCCTATCCCTGATTTCATCTAAGATGGACTTGCTGTACATAAAATTCCATCCCGGATCGCGGTAAAAGATAAACCGCAGTCCAAAAATTTTTATCAACTGAGTTTCTGTTTTACCAAATCACTGACGAGCTTGCCATCGGCGCGCCCTTTGACTTTTGGAGACACGACTTTCATCACCTTGCCAAGGTCCTTGATTCCGGATGCCCCCGTTTCGGATATCGCACTTTCGATGATACCTGAAATATCGGATTCTGAAAGCTGTTCAGGAAGAAAAGAACGTATGAGGAGGAGCTCGGCCTCCTCCTTTGCGGCCAGCTCATCGCGCCCGCCTTGTTTGAACATCTCGATGGACTCCATACGTTGCTTCACCAGCGACGAAAGCAGGGAGAGGCAATCACCCTCATCGAGTTCGCCGCGCTTTTCGATCTCACGGTTGTTGATAGCGGCAAGAACAAGGCGAAGGGCGCTAATTCTATCCGCGTCCTTCGCCTTCATAGCTTCCTTGAGCCTCTGACTTATCTCTTTTTTGAGTTTCAAAAGGCCCTCCTGAATTTCAGATCTTTCAACTTTGAACAGTTTCGGAAAGTCATCCCGGCGCGCAAAAGGTACCGCTATCAGCGAGGCACTCTTTTACGCTTTTTGGATGCGGCGATCTGCTTCTTCTTGCGTTTGATCGAAGGCTTCTCGTAGTATTCGCGCTTCCTCAGATCGGAAAGTATACCCGCCTTTTCGCACTGCTTCTTGAATCTGCGAAGGGCCTGCTCGAATGATTCACCTTCACGCAGTTTAATGCCTGGCATGCGACATCACCGCCTTTCTAAAGCCTAATAAAATCAACGCGTTACGCCTTATTGAGGTTGAAATTGCGAAAAACTGCCCGTTTTTATCAAAAGGAGATTCCTTGTCAATATAAATACCAGCAAAAATGATACGTTATAATAATGGCCTCAAAAGGGTCAGCTGCACCATCGCCTCTACATGGAAGGTCTGCGGAAACATATCGATAGGGATCGCGCGCACCAGCTCGTATCCCTCCTTCATCATCGCCGCCACGTCCCTGGAGAGTGTGGCTGGATTGCAGGAGATATAATATATATTTTTTGGCCTGAGACGCATCATCCCCTTCAACGCCTCCTCGCATCCTCTTCTGGGCGGATCGAGAACGATAGCGTCGAGATTACCGCTTATCCTATTTTCCGTTTTTTCGGAGGCCTCCGCATAGAAATCGATATTCGAGATTCCACGCTGAGCGATTTTCTCGCGGGCGATCTCCACTGCCTTCACATCTATCTCGAAAGCAACGACGTGATCTGCAATTTTTGCCAGATCGAAGGTAAAATTCCCCGCACCAGCATACAGTTCAAGGATCTTCCGATCTTTCCCCTGAGATACCCACTCGACCAGCTTCGATTTGAGCTGATCGTTCTGTCCACTGTTTATCTGTAAAAAAGATGGACCTTCCTCTATTCTGAGTGAGACCCCCCTGTCCCTTTTAGAAAAATCGCCGCGATTTATGCACAGCTTTTCATTCAGGCGCGCATCGGCTATCAGGCATTCCTCGAACTCGATGACCTCTTTGGATTTGGCGCGATAAAAACCGACCCGCCCTTTTGAATCGACATGGAGCTGCATCCTGTTTCTGTAGTTCCACTGCATCGGAGAAGGCATAGTTTCGAGGAGATTCGGCGATGATATCTTCGCTATTCGGCAAAGGCTCTCCTTCAGGATTTCCCGTTTCCACTTCAATTGTGCATCGTACGAGATGTGCTGCCATTGGCAACCGCCGCATTTCCCAAAAACCGGGCACCTCGGAACCACTCTGTCGGCCGATTCCTCGATGAGATCAACGAGCCTGCCTTCAAAATATCCGCCGCAGTCGGCATCTATTTCGACCTCGCAGAAATCGCCTGGCGCGGAAAACGGGATGAAGATCTTCTTCCCGTCGACATCCCCCACGCCGGCGCCGCCGTGAACGAGCTTTTTAATTCTTACCTGCAAATTGAGATCCTCCAAAATCATATCACCACAGCGATAGTAAAATATACGTCGATAAAAATTTCATACAAGCTCATCCAAAAATTTCACTGCCGGACAGGCTCTGATCTCTTCTGAGGTGACATAATCTTTGCTGCCAGTGGCGGATATTTGCACGCATTCACAATTTGGAAAGCGTTCTTTTAGGTAAGATAATCCGCGATTGAGCTGGGCGTCATCGTATTTGCACTCCACCGCCAATACGGGCTTCTTGTTCTCAACTACGACGAAATCCACTTCTCGTCCATCAACGTCCCTGAAATAGCAAAGTTCGACATCCTCACCTTTTGTATCCTGCCTAAAGTGAACCCATTTGAGCAGATGACACGCAACCATATTTTCAAATCTGGTGCCCGTGTCAGAAATTAAGTTCCAGTCGAAGTGATAGTGTTTCTGTTCTTTCTTTACCGCACGAATTTTTGGAGAACCGAACGGTGGCAAGCGGAATATAACGTATAGGCGCTCAAGAATTTCGAGCCAGTTTGCCACCGCCTTGAAGCTGACCTGCAGGTCTTCACGTATGGAATTGATAGAAAGAGGTGATCCGACAAGTTCAGGCAACCGTAGCATAAGAAGCTCTACATTGCCGACGTCTTGTATGCGCTCGAGGCTTGCAAGATCATCCTGAAGGACTCGGCTGCGGTATTCCCTCGCCCATCTTTTAGATTCAACTTCTGATGAACTGAAATACGGTTCGGGAAATCCTCCGAGAAAAAGTAATTCAAGGAGGTCTTTGGAGGTCTTTATCTTGAGCTCGGCAACAGACAGCGGATATAGCCGCAGATAGTGATATCGACCCTGCAACGAGTCACCGCCACGACGGTATAGATCAAGCATTGCGCTGCCGGTAACGAGGATTTCTCTCTTACCCTTGTTTTTGTCGTAAACGCCTTTTAGAAAATTCCTCCAAGATGAGTACTTATGTATCTCGTCGAATATCCATATCTTGGAATCCGGCAGCTGATTTGTAAGAATAAGTTCTCGATGTTCAGTGATGTCCCAGTTGAGATAGCCTTTTTCATGGTTGGTAAAGTGCAGGGCGAGGGTAGTTTTGCCGACCTGTCGTGGGCCGCCGATGAATACCATCTTCTTTGGGAGGTCGGTCTTGATCTGATCAAACAGGTATCTTTTAAATTTTACCATATATGAAGTATGCTAGTATTTTTGCCTACAGTCAAATTTAATCGCGAGTAATTTTGCCTATGGGTTAAAATACCAGCCAACGTTAAAGTCGCCAAATATAGCTATATTTTATTTAACTCATTGATATTATTAATACAATTTAGATTTAACAAGCCGACCTATTTTAAATGCTTCCCCGTAAAGCATGTCCAAATAAAAAAGTACAAATCCTATATCTAGTCCAAATTGTAAGCTGTATTTCGGCCTGCACAACTTAGATAGATGGAAATGGCGGCGAGAAAATAAGTCTCTACAAGTGCCAATATATCAGGCGATACCACTCCGAAGTTAATTTTGTTGTCGCAAGCTACCTTCGAGGGTATACCTCGCCAAACAAAGAGATGGGGGTAGATATGGATCACAATGAAAAGGTAAAAACCGTCGCAGCGGCCATGGGCAAGCTCTCTGAGATGAAGTCTCAGGTAAAAATACGAAAATCGGTGGATTCGCATTTCGTACCAAACCCCTACGACGACCGGGACAAGCTTCCTAAAATAGACATATCCACTTTCACCGAGATCCTCGATATCGACGTGGCGCAGAAAACCTGCACCGCCGAGTCCAGCGCGACCTTCGCCGATGTAGTCGCGGCGACGCTAAAGCACGGGCTCATCCCGTACACCGTTCCGGAGCTGACTGGCATAACACTCGGAGGGGCCATATCCGGTTGTTCAATCGAATCGATGTCGTACAGATACGGCGGATTTCATGACAGCTGCATCGAATATGAAGTCGTAACCGGATCCGGCGAAATAATTACCTGCTCTCAGAGTTCCAATCCGCTGCTATTCAATATGCTTCACGGATCATACGGTACGCTCGGTGTCATAACGAAGATAAAATTCAAATTACTCCCGGCAAAAAAGTTCGTGAAGATGGAATACAAGAAGTTTTCAGATTTTTCATCCTTCTGGACGGAGCTCAAAGATCGTTGCAACGGCGGCGACCACGACTTCGTCGATGCGATAATTCACAGCAAAAGCGAGTTCGTGATCTGTCTAGGAAGAATGACTGACGAAGCTCCTTACGTATCCTCATACAAATGGCTGAGCATCTTCTACAAGAGCACCTCAGCGCGAACGGAAGATTATCTGACGATAGAGGATTACTTCTTCCGCTACGACACCGAGTGCCACTGGCTGACAAAAACCGTTCCGCTTATGGAGACAAAGCCGGCGAGGCTCCTTTTCGGTAAAATGGTTCTGGGATCGACCAAACTCATTGCATGGTCCAGGCGCCTCAAGAAAATAATGAAGCTAAAAAAACGCCCCGAGGTCGTCGTCGACGTCTTCATCCCATCCCCGCGCTTCGAGGAATTCTTCAAGTGGTACGAAAAGGACTTTGACTTCTTCCCGCTGTGGGTCGTTCCCTACAGGGCGCCGGAACTCTATCCGTGGCTGGACGACGAGTACGGCAGGCGCATGGGAGGAACCCTTTTCATAGACTGCGCCATCTACGGGAAGAAGAATAGCGATCCTAAGGTGGATTACTCTGAGCTTCTCGAGAAAAAGACGATAGAGCTCGGCGGGATAAAGACGCTCATTTCCAGAAATCATTTCAGCGAAGAGGAATTCTGGAAGGTTTACAACGCGGAAAACTATCGCAGGGTGAAGGCCGAGACAGATCCCAACGGCGTATTCCTAGACCTCTACAAAAAATTCGCCCCTGGGAATTATAGGTAGGGTAGATCCCGCGCGGGGCGCGACTCGAAAGAACAGTGACAGCAACGCATGGAAATGGTTTCAATCCACGCGCCCGCGTGCCGAATTGCAGACGGAATCTGCAAAGGGTTTCAATCCACGCGCCCGCGCGGGGCGCGACGTTTATTTTTGGGTCGGTGCGCCGCTTTCGGAGCGGTTTCAATCCACGCGCCCGCGCGGGGCGCGACGCCCTATCAAGGATCGGATCAGAGAGATTCAGTGTTTCAATCCACGCGCCCGCGCGGGGCGCGACAAACCTTGCGTCGCAGCGTCTTGCGGTCAATGGGGTTTCAATCCACGCGCCCGCGCGGGGCGCGACGTGAGTCATGCCTCAGACGAAATTAAGGCGCTACAGTTTCAATCCACGCGCCCGCGCGGGGCGCGACCTGACCTTGCCGGATGATTTCGATGCTGAGACTGGTTTCAATCCACGCGCCCGCGCGGGGCGCGACTTCACATTTAAGTTGATCTCGTTATCGACGACGGTTTCAATCCACGCGCCCGCGCGGGGCGCGACGTCATAGATGTAGCCTCCGGAGCTTCTGTTGATATGTTTCAATCCACGCGCCCGCGCGGGGCGCGACAGTCCTCACAGTAGAAGCCGACTCAACCGTCAATGTTTCAATCCACGCGCCCGCGCGGGGCGCGACCACTGCCATCGTGTAATATGTTATTTCGTAGGTAAGTTTCAATCCACGCGCCCGCGCGGGGCGCGACGGCGTGACACTCCTTATTCGGAGGATCTTGGCAGGTTTCAATCCACGCGCCCGCGCGGGGCGCGACGAAACCATAAGAAGACCTGTCAGCAAGCTCCAGTTTCAATCCACGCGCCCGCGCGGGGCGCGACCAATGCAGCGGGCGCTTCATGAACTTGGAGCGATGGTTTCAATCCACGCGCCCGCGCGGGGCGCGACGCGGTAGCAGCGGAGACGTTGTTGTCACAATGAAGTTTCAATCCACGCGCCCGCGCGGGGCGCGACATGATCACATAGGCAATTGCGGCCAAACCGGCAAGTTTCAATCCACGCGCCCGCGCGGGGCGCGACCGACGCCTTCGGCTCGGCGCAGACGCTTACGCTAGTTTCAATCCACGCGCCCGCGCGGGGCGCGACATATCTTCCGGCGCGGCTGCGGCTGATATGTGCCAGTTTCAATCCACGCGCCCGCGCGGGGCGCGACCTCTGACAGAGCAATCATTGGGTCAATATCATATGTTTCAATCCACGCGCCCGCGCGGGGCGCGACGGCTCCCACGAAGGGAGCCTTTTTTAATGGAGGAGTTTCAATCCACGCGCCCGCGCGGGGCGCGACCCTAGCGCCGTCACATTGCCCGCCGAATTTCGATAGTTTCAATCCACGCGCCCGCGCGGGGCGCGACGACAGTCTTGAACGATTGCGATATTTAACTCTTGTTTCAATCCACGCGCCCGCGCGGGGCGCGACATGTCTTTTTGTATTACTGGCGCAAGGCGAAAGGGTTTCAATCCACGCGCCCGCGCGGGGCGCGACTTTTTTTGTAAAGCCCCCTTGACTTTCCCTAGGGTTTCAATCCACGCGCCCGCGCGGGGCGCGACCCGACGAATGTGCGCGTCTGCGCGAGGTCGAAAGTTTCAATCCACGCGCCCGCGCGGGGCGCGACGGCCTCTCAAGTTTTACAAAATTCATTGATTCAGTTTCAATCCACGCGCCCGCGCGGGGCGCGACTTTATGCCGAGCGACGATGACGATGAAAAACCGGTTTCAATCCACGCGCCCGCGCGGGGCGCGACAAGCACTCCCCGACTTACTGATCAAGAGTTTATCGTTTCAATCCACGCGCCCGCGCGGGGCGCGACTCACAGATTGACGAGTCATTCCGATCATGCTAGGTTTCAATCCACGCGCCCGCGCGGGGCGCGACTTGATCGTATCACAATCTCACCCGAGGATTCCGGTTTCAATCCACGCGCCCGCGCGGGGCGCGACAAAACCGCGATCTTGATGCCGAGATCGATGCGGGTTTCAATCCACGCGCCCGCGCGGGGCGCGACTCACAAGTCGTTATGCCCCCCAGGGAAATGTCGGGGTTTCAATCCACGCGCCCGCGCGGGGCGCGACCTCTCTTATCGAAATCACTGACGCAACTGTGTGAGTTTCAATCCACGCGCCCGCGCGGGGCGCGACTGTTTTGAAGTAGAAGATGAAGAAGAAGATGAAGTTTCAATCCACGCGCCCGCGCGGGGCGCGACCTCTGCAATGTATCGTAAGCAGCCATCGCGGGCTGTTTCAATCCACGCGCCCGCGCGGGGCGCGACACGACGACATCGAGCTGATCTGCAGGTCCGGGAGTTTCAATCCACGCGCCCGCGCGGGGCGCGACATCGCCGGAGAGCAACTTATTGCCGACAGCGACAGTTTCAATCCACGCGCCCGCGCGGGGCGCGACCGACGGGGTTATCTCATCCACAAGTGGATGGTTTGTTTCAATCCACGCGCCCGCGCGGGGCGCGACGAAGCGGCTGGAAATATTTTTTCACCGGCCTCATGTTTCAATCCACGCGCCCGCGCGGGGCGCGACC